>LAHS01000192.1_pt1 | contig 56256 bp, 64 predicted proteins | sample 329651 | NCBI WGS metagenome assembly LAHS01 (sample SAMN03275699, study PRJNA271635) | activated sludge metagenome | isolation source: sample C-1 Sludge from hydrolytic chamber (first chamber) of Anaerobic...
GCGTATTTGCGGCCAACCGGCAGGCTGGTGGCAAATATCGCAAGCACGCGAAGGCTTTTGTTAAATAAAATATCGGATGTTTCTTGCCTCTTTCTGCCTGTCGGTTGGGTGGCGGATGATGGGTGGCGGGTGGCGGATATTGGGTGATGAAGTGAAAAATGTACGTTAAAAAATGCGCTTCTATCGAAATCTTTATTATCTTTGCAAGGTGGATGCAGGCACCGTCTTTCGCCCATCGTCTGCGCACATGCAGTTACGCAGGGCTCAAAGGCAAGGCGGAACAAGGCTCTAAAGGCCGGCAGCTGCACGGAAACTGAAAAGAAACAAAAAACATAACACAAATGAGTACAGGTTTAATCGGGCTTATCGCCCTGTTCGTTATCGCCCTGGTGGGCTGGGCTGTTTGCGAATTCAAGGCCGGCAACGTGGTCTACAAGCGTAACGAGGAGGAAGAGAAAGAACTCCGGGAGTTTGAGAAAGTAGGCGAAGAAGGCTACAAGGAGATGAACCTCCGCGAGCTTATCAAGCATAATTCAACCAAAGGCTACAAGGCCATTTAAACAATTAGAGAGATGATAAAACAAGCAAGAATCTTATTGCTCGTGATGGCAACTGCCCTGCTGGCAGCCTGCGGAACCACGAGAACAGTGCCCATCACGGGCCGCAAGCAAAGTTTGCTGGTGAGCGATGAGCAGATTTTGAGCCTGAGCAATCAGGAGTACACCAAATACATGGCAAGTGCCAAGAAGTCTGCCAACTCTACCAACACGGCCATGGTTAAGCGTGTGGGCCAGCGGTTGGCCAATGCCGTGGAAACGTATCTGCGCAACAACGGCCTGGCAAGTGAAGTGAAGCAGTACAGCTGGGAGTTCAATCTCGTGCAGGACAAGAGTGCCAATGCCTTCTGTATGCCCGGTGGCAAGATTGTGGTGTATGAAGGGCTGCTGCCATATACGCAGAGCGAGGCCGGACTGGCTATCGTGCTGGGCCACGAGATAGCCCATGCAGTGGCCAAGCACAGTGCCGAGCAGATGAGCAAACAGATACGCCAGCAGTACGGAACGCAGATAGTGGGCTCCATTCTCAACTCTGCCGTAGGCTCCGGTGTTGGCGACATAGCCGCCGTGGTGGCTCAGCAGGGCTTCCAGTTCCGTAACCTGAAGTACAGCCGAGACAACGAGAGCGAGGCCGACCACATGGGACTTATCTTTGCGGCCATGGCAGGTTACGACCCGCAGGTGGCCATTCCGTTCTGGACACGCATGTCAGGCGGCAAGGGAAACAGTAGCGACGTGTTCTCCGACCACCCCTCGGATGCCAAGCGCATAGCCGCCCTGGAGCGCGAAATGCCCGAGGCATTGGAGTATTACAAGGCCGCCGGCGGCAAGGTAACAACGCCTACGACGACCAAGAAGTCTGCCTCTAAAACGGCCAAGAAGACCGCCACGAAGAAAACCGTGGGCACAATATCGGCTTCCAGCCTGTATAAATAAGTCTTCAGTCGGGCTGTGCAGGTTCTTCAAGTGCCTGTTCAGCCAAACCGAAACCCATCAACAAACTGACCCCGAAAGGCGTCTGCCCGCGCCAGGTTCGTATAACGGACTTGGCGGCGAGGTGGCCTTTCGGGGTCGGTTGCGTGTAAAGGGTTCGTAAGACGGGGCGTCTCTTGATGTCAGACGTTGCCGAGGTAAATGTGGCTGATGCCCTCGCGTGCGGCAATGTCTCTGGCTTGGCGGAGCGTATCGAGCGGAGTGGGGCGGAGATGTTGCAGCTTGTGGTGCGGAAAAAAACGACTTATGTGCAGCGGGTTGGCACCAAAGCCGTTGGCAACGAGCCACTGGCACATGCGTTCGAACAGCTCCATGTCGTCGTTCACGGTGGGTATCATGAGGTTGGTAATCTCCACCCACACGCCGGCAGCTTGCAGTTGCAGCAGCGTGTTGAGCACGGGTTGCAGGCTGCCTCCGCACACCCGGCGGTAGATATCATCGGAGAAAGCCTTGAGGTCTATGTTGGCGGCATTGAGCCAGGGTGCGAGGTCGGCCAGCGGACGGGGTTCCACGTAGCCTGCCGAAACCAGTACGTTGAGCATGCCCTGCCGGTGGGCCAGGCTTGCCGTGTCGCGTACATATTCTATATAGGTAAGAGGTTCGGTGTAGGTGTAGGCTATGATGGGTGCCGGTTGGTGCCGGTCGGCGGGCAGTTGGCGCCGGGCCATGACCACGATGTCGGCAGGTGTGTAGGCTGCCGTGTACACCTCGTCCGGCCGGGCCTGCGAGATGTCATGGTTCTGGCAGTTCAGGCAGCGGAAGTTGCAGCCCGTGCAGGCCAGCGAGAGGCAGCGTGAACCGGGATGAAATGCGCGGAGCGGCTTCTTTTCTATCGGGTCTATGGCCAGTGCGCAGGGGCGTCCGTAGGCCTCGGAGTACAGTTTCCCGTTCCGGCAGAGGCGACTTCGGCAGATGCCCCGCTGGCCTTCACGAATGTGGCAGTGGTGCGGGCAGAGGTCGCAAACAACGCCATCGGCCGTTGGGTGATAGTATTCAGCTTCTTTCATCACTTCATTCTTAGTGCCCGCTTGCCCAAGGCAGGCTATTCGTAAACCTTGGCTTCGCGCTCGTCTCGCAGCACGGCAAGGGCATTCTCAGCCAGAGCAAGCATCTCGTCCTCGCCCGGGTACACGAAAGTTGGTGCCAGCCACTCTATGCGCTTGCGCAGGTTTTCCACCACGTAGGCCGAGCGTGCCATGCCGCCAGTTAGCAGTATGGCGTCCGGGTGGCCCTCAATCACGGCCCCTTCTGATACAATGGCCTTGGCTGTGTGCCAAATCATGGCGTCTACAACGAGCCTGGCATGCTCGTCGCCGTCGGCTATCCGTCGGCCTATCTCCTTCATGTTGTTGGTTCCCAGATGGGCTGTAAGCCCCGCACCGCCGGCCACCCGCTTGATCAATTCGTCCTGTGAGAACCGTCCGCTGAAGCAGAGACGGATGAGATCGGCCGCCGGCAGCGAGCCTGCCCGTTCGGGCGAGAAGGGTCCCTCGCCGTCGAGCGCGTTGTTGGCATCTATGGCTCGCCCCCTGACATGGGCCGCAATGGAGATTCCCCCGCCCAAGTGACAGATGATGAGGCGCAGCGCTTCGTACGTTGTTCCGTGTTCGCGGGCATAGCGACGGGCAATGGCTTTCTGGTTCAGTGCGTGCCAGATGCAGATGCGGGGCAGCATGGGCGAGCCGCTGATGCGTGCCAGTGGCGAGAGTTCGTCTACCGTTCCGGGGTCTGCCATGAAGCTCTGGCATCCCGGTATGGCCGCAGCCATGTCGTAGGCAATGAGGCAACCGAGGTCGCAGGCATGCTGGTGGAGGGCGTTGCGGCTGTCGTCCATCATCTTTTCGTTGATGCGGTACACGCCACTCTCAACCGGTTTGGCCAGTCCGCCGCGGCCTATCACGGCGTCGAAGTCCATTGGTATGCCTCTGTTTGCCAGTTCCTGGGCCACGAGTCGTTCGCGGAAAGGCAGCTGGTCGGCTACTCGCTCAAAGTGGCTGAGCTCTTCGAGCGAGTGTGCAATGTCCGTCACAAACACCTGCTGTTTGTCTTCGTAAACGGCAATCTTGGTAGATGTAGAACCTGGATTAATGACTAAAATGTGTTTCATAGTGTATGATTTAACGGCAACCGATGGCTGCCAGTGCAAGACTGTTGTATTTCGACTGCCAGGAGTCGCCCCTCGAGGGCAGCACTACGGGGGCAATCGTGCCCTGGAGAATGCCTGCCGTGGATGCTCCGCAGAAGAGTGTGATGGTTTTGTAGAACAGGTTGGCAGCCTCGATGTCGGGGAATATCAGCGCGTCGGCATCGCCTTCTATGGGCGAGCTGATGTCTTTTACGAGCATGCTCTCGCGGTTACACGATGTCTTCAGGTCGAGTGGGCCGTCTACAATGCAGTCGCCCATCTCGCCGTTGGCCGCTTTCGCCTTGATTTCCAGATAGCCCGGGGTGAACGGAAAATACTTTGCGTCTACCTTCTCCGAGCAGTGTATGAGCGATATTTTGGGCCGGCTGATGCCGCAAAGGCGGCAGAAAGTGGCCATGTACTGCACCTGCTGCACGCGTTGCTCGTGCGTGGGGTAAGGTATTACGGCGGCATCGGTGAAGAAGATGAGCTTCCTGTAGCCTGCCATTTCAGCCACGGCGATGTGAGTGAGCACGTGGTCAGGCAGCAGTAACCCGTTCTGCTTGTTGAGTATTGCATGCAGCAGAACGTCTGTGTTGATAAATCCCTTCATCAGTAAGTCGGCCTCTCCGGCCCTGATAAGAGCCACCGCTTGGCGTGCGGCATCGTCGGCATCGTCGGCATCCATGAACGTACACTGGGCAGCTATTTGCCGGTAGTGTTCCTGCTGTTCCACTTCTTTTTTGCAGCCAATGAGTACCGGGGCTATGAACCTGTTGCGGGTGGCTTCATATACCGCCCTTTGCGTTGCCTTGTCCTGTGGCCAGACGATGGCTGCACGGTGCCGTTTGCCTTTTTCCCGGAGTAGTGTAGACAGGTCGTCGAATTCCTTGACTTGAATCATAGTATTATTTCTGTTTTTTATATAAGCCTCTGTCACCATGACGGATGGCTGAGTTGTTACTTGAAAATGATTGCTTCGTAAGTGTATAGTTCGGCATCTCGCCAGCCGTCCCAGCCTATGCCGGCCTTGTCCCGGGCGCAGTGACCGAGGAATTCTTCCTTAGTCCAGCTCACCTCATCGGCCACTTGGGGCAGGAAAGTGCCCGAGCGCCATCCCTTGCGCATGTAGATACCTTGCTTGTGAAGGGTGAACTCGTTGATGGAGTGGATGCGGTGGAGTGGGGTGAGCACGCTGATTTCAATCTCGATGTCGCCGTATTCATGCGCTTCAACGGGCGTGAAGCGCGGGTCCTCGTAAGCAGCGGCGTGCGCCATCTGCGTTACCACCTCGCAGAGCGGCATGTCGGAACCGAAATGGCCGATGCAGCCGCGGAGACGGCCGCCCTTGGTCAGCGTAACGAATGCCCCCGTGCGGAAGTGCAGCGTGCGGTTGCCGGCAAGCTGCGATTGCAGTTCCGCCAGCCTTGTTGTGTCCTTCTGCATGCTGCAACGGGCCAATTCGAGCAGTGCGTGTTTGTCTTTCTCGGTGAGTGAGAAGGCACTCTGTGCCGCCTCGGGGCGCGATGCTGCCGACACAACGAAGGCGTGGTAGCCCACTACCTCACGCTTGCCGCCATACGGAGAGTCGCCGCTGTTGCGGTACATGACGTGATGGAAGCGCAGCGCCGGGTTGCTATCGCAGAGCATGAGCAGCACGGCAATGGCGCTCTCTCCGCAGGCACAGGTGGCCAGTCGGGGCACCCGCAGGGCCTCATTCTCGTCGATAGCCTTCATAAAATCGGCTAACCGGCCCGTCATGATGGCCTCGCCCGTCCGGCGGTCAACGGCTTTGGCGTCGTCGTAAGACGGGTAATGGGAGAAGTCTGAACTGATTACGAAGAGATTCCGGCTGTTGAAATAAGGCTTCAGTGCCGCCGCAATCTGCTGCAGAACGGCCTGCCGCTGCGTTCCGATGATGATGGGAACGATGGCGGGCATGGCCTCTCCGTCTGCTTTTCCGCCGCCGAAGCGATACTGCAGCAGCGGTAGCTGCACTTCGAGGCAGTGCTCCTGCGTGTGTGCCGAGTCTATGCAGGTAAAACAGTCGTTGCGGTCTATGAGGCTGCCGCACAGCTCGCGGTCTACCCGCACATGGCCCAGCGGTGTCTGGTAGCAGTCGAAGGCGGTGTTTACCGATGCCCCGTCGAAGCCCACATGATGGCTTGGCCCGAGCAGGAAGATGTGTTCATACTTAGTGCTGCGGGCTATCTGCGCCACAGCAGCATAGGCCACCCGGCCGGAGAACACCCACCCGGCATGGGGCACGATGAGGGCTTGCGGTGCCGGAGCATTGCCATCGGCCTGTTGTTTATCGGAACCGGCGGCGCGCTCAAAGTCTCCCAACTCGCGCAACGCATCCTCCGCGGTGGCGGGGTAGAACTGTCCGGCCACGGCCATCGGCCTGACGCGTGGTATTGACTTACTGTTGGTATTGCAACTTGACATAGTTATAGCACTTAAGATTATAATGACGATGAGTTTGCCCATTACTTAGCGGTAAGCGTGTTGCCGTGCAGCGGCAGGCAGACAGGTGCGTAAGGAGCGCTGCACAACATATATGCTGCAAATATAGGTCATTCATTTGAAATTTGCAAATAATTCTTTGGCGATAAGAGAATTATAGCTATCTTTACACCAGAAAATGCTAAAAACATCTTTCCATGATTGAATACCTGACGGAAAACCTGTGGCTCCTGTGGACGATAATTGCCATGGTGTGCCTCATTATCGAGCTTGGCTCCGGCGATTTCTTTGTTACCTGCTTTGCCATCGGAGCCCTGTGCAGCATTATCCCTTCACTTGCGGCGGCGCCGTTCTGGCTCCAGGTGCTGGTGTTTGCGGTGTGTTCGGTGCTCAGCATCCTCTTTATCCGCCCCTCGCTGCTGCGCCATTTGCACGGCAAAGAGCGTGAACGCGCCAGCAATGCCGAAGCACTGATAGGCCGCGAGGGCGTGGTCATAGAGGCAGTAGAACCCGAGGGCAGCGGTTACGTGAGGATAGACGGCGACGAATGGAAGGCCGTTACCACCGAGGCCGATACCCTGCAAAAGGGCGAACGGGTACGGGTAGTTGCGATGGAAAGCATCGTGCTGACCGTAGAAAGAGTATAAACACTTAATAAAAACAGCAATATGGACATCGGACTCTATGCACTCATCATCATCGTCGTCTTGGCTTTAACCTTCGTCAAGATGGCTGTCGTCATCATTCCCCAGTCAGAAACCAAAATCATTGAGCGTCTGGGCAAGTATTATGCCACCCTGAAGCCGGGCATCAACATCATCATTCCCTTCATCGACCGCGCCAAGACCATCGTCACACTTACCCGTGGGCGCTACGTGTACAGCAACACCATCGACCTGCGCGAACAGGTGTACGACTTCGACAAGCAGAATGTAATTACCAAGGACAACATCCAGATGCAGATTAACGCCCTGCTCTACTTCCAGATAGTTGACCCTTTCAAGGCCGTGTACGAGATTAACAACCTGCCCAACGCCATTGAGAAGCTCACCCAGACCACTCTCCGTAACATCATAGGAGAAATGGAACTGGACCAGACGCTGACCAGTCGCGACACCATCAACACCAAGCTGCGCGGCGTACTGGACGATGCAACCAACAAGTGGGGCATCAAGGTGAACCGTGTAGAGCTGCAGGACATAACGCCGCCATCAAGTGTATTGCAGGCGATGGAGAAACAGATGCAGGCCGAACGCGACAAGCGCGCCACCATCCTTACGTCGGAAGGTAACAAACAGGCCCAGATTTTGCAGTCTGAAGGCGAGAAGGCAGCCACCATTAACCGTGCCGAAGCCGACAAGCAGCAGGCCATTCTGCGGGCCGAAGGCGAGGCCACGGCCCGCATCCGCAAGGCCGAAGCCGAGGCGGTGGCCATTCAGAAGATAACCGAGGCGGTGGGGCAGAGTACCAATCCGGCCAACTATCTGCTGGCACAGAAGTACATCCAGATGCTCAATCAGGTGGCCAGCGGCGACAAAACCAAAACGGTATTCCTGCCCTACGAGTCGAGCAACCTCATGGGGTCTATCGGCGGCATCAAGGAACTCTTCAAAGGAGATTAGCGCAGAGGCTCCCTTGGACACGTCTTATTTCCGGAGCAGGCCAATTGGTCTGCTCCGTTTTTTTGTTTCCTTACCGTCTTCCGGACGCTGTTCAGTACGTTAATTTCCAGCCGTTGTCGTTGTGGTAAATCATCAGTCGGGTCATGCCGCCGTCAATGCAGATGTTTTCGCCGGTAATGAAGCCAGCCTTGTCGGAGCAGAGATACAGCACCATGTTGGCTATGTCCAGCGGATTGCCCACGCGCCCGGCCGGTTGTAGCAGGGCGTCGGCGCCCTCATAGACCGTGTAATCGTTATCTATCCAGCCCGGGGAAATTGAGTTTACCCGCGCCTTTCCCGCAAGGCTCACCGCCAGTGCATGGGTGAGCGCCGCTATGCCGCCCTTGGCAGCAGTGTAACTCTCGGTTTGCGGCTGGCTCATCCGGTCGCGCGATGACGATATGTTCACAATACTTGCCCCCTTGGCGAGGTGCTCTTTCAGCAGTTTAACGAGGTAGAAAGGGGCCGTAACGCCCACGTTCATGGCGTATTGGAATTCCTCGAACGTGCAATCGTCAATGCCACGCATCGGCGGCAGCGCATTGTTGATAATGCAGTCCACGTGTCCGTACTTCTTGGTTACCTCGTGAGCAAACGCCTCCAGCACCTCTTTGCTGGCTATGTCGCCCACGTAGTGGTTGCCCGGTTGCCTGTCTATGACGCACACCTGTGCGCCGGCCTTCTTGAATTCATCGGCAATACACTTCCCGATGCCCTGCGCGCCACCCGTAACAATGGCTACTTTGTCTTTAAATTCCATCTCTTTTTGTTTAGTTCGTGTAATCAATCCCGGCGCCGCCGGTAGCTGTTACAAAGATAAACAAAGAAGTTCAAGAATGCTGTTTTTGTGCAGAAAATCTTCCACCCGCCAGCTGAAAACGCAACAAACCGCCTGCCTGCTGCTGCAAGTTTTAGGTCCATGTGGCCTTATCAGATTTATTCGGCACAAAATGAAAGATGGTAAAACAGACTGGGTGAACGAGCGCAAGACGCTCTGTTTTGCCCTCTCGCTCGGTCGGTGAAACAATCTGCAATGTTTGGAGATGCCTTTCAAGGAGCTTAAAGGATATGTTCAAGGGGCTTGGAGGTATCGTTCAAGGAGCTTGAAAGGCACCTTCAAGAAAGCCACTCGTAAAGTATCTGATAATGAGAGGGTTACAACGGCGGTTTTACCGAGCCTGATTTGGGGTGGAATTACCCGTTGTTTTTGATATATGGGAACCCTGCCAGACACGGAAAAGATGGCTGTCGGCATTGGCAAACATTGGGAGTAGAAGTTGTGCACCGACGCAGTAAAGTGCATCAAACAAATAAGGTTTCGTGCACTTTGTCGCGCGTGCAGTTGAAATCGTTCAGTTTGCGATGGCCCATATCTGCTAAAAAAAACAGCACTCTCTTCGTTTTTCTCGCCGCAAAAGAGTATATTTGCCGAACGTAATCGCCTACGAAAACTCGGCACAACTTATCTGCTTGCATGCCTCCGAACTTCTTCGACTGGCTGATGCCGGAAAGCAGATGAGGCAGCAGCGTTTAACTATGCTCTACCTCGTTATGAAAGAGCGGGACAGAACGTAGGAAACTGACCAACAGTTCGGGGTCTAATTGGAGTCCGAAAGAGAAAGTCAACATCTATCTGGACGCTTCGAAGAAAATTTCGCGGGTAAGTGTTTCTTCGTTGAAGTTTATGATTATGATGCAGATGTGCAAGGATAATGTCAATGCGGGGATGCGGAAAACAGGCGAAGAATGGACTTTTGAGGATATAAAGAAACACCAGGAACGAATGATAGATATACTCATGGAACGCATATAGCAGTTTTATACCTTATTTTAATATAGTGAATTATCAGCGAAAATGGCACAGAAAATAACAAAAGAACAGCTTTTGGATAAGATGGATGCGGAGCTTAGGGCGCATGGTTGCAGCAGGTCGCTCCTGCCGCTGCATGACATGCAGGCACTGTTCAGCGAGATTAAGGAAAAGAACGAGCATCCGGAGGCTCCACGCTCGGAAGGCTTCTGGAGCGTACATTCCATTGTAAACGGGCATGTAGAGAGCCGGCGGGAACCTCATTTTCAGAAAGTGATGATAACACCGGGGGCTTCTGGCTTTCTTGCGCAGCCTCTTTCCTCTCATAGAGAAATAGTAGGAGAGGGAGATACCGTGGTAAGGGCGGTGGAGAACTTCTTCACTTGCCTGTATGAGCGGTATTATATGGTGCCTGAGGAGCAGTGGGACAGAGAGCTTATTGGTTATATTCCCCAATTCTATTTAGATGATTTTCATTCTCTTTCAGAGCAGGGTGGCGATATTAGCCTTTATCTGAAAGCTGTAAACTTAATGGTTGAAGTGCAATGCAATCAGGTAGACAAGAGCGGGATTTACTATTATTTTCACCCCATGCGGGTATCCCAGGGATGCAAAACGATAGCTGCAAAGATGGTGGCAGTTATGCACGACGTTCTGGAAGACACATTCCTAACACCTTCAGAACTAAGCGAATACGGATTTCCAGCAGCGATAATAGACGGAATTCTTTCGGTTACGCGGAAAGAGGCGGACACCTATGCCGAGTTTATCCAAGAGGCGGCAAAGAACCCGTTGGGTCAGGAAGTGAAGTTGTTGGATTTGCGCGATAACATGGATATCACTCGCCTAAAAGATATAACAGATAAAGATGTGCGCCGTTTAAGAAAATATCTCCACGCGTTCCGCTTCCTCAAAGGAGCAGAAAAAACTCCCTGCAATATTGTAGATTAATCTTGCATAAACGACGTATGGGAGTAGCTGCCGTAGATTCTATATCAACAAAGGAAAGGAAGGTATTGGTAGCTGGCGTTACTGGCATCAGTATCGCTGCTATTCGGAAACCCCTCGACCAGCTGATTCAGAAGAAGTATGAAGAACGTGGAGAGAAGGGTGGTAGTTGGAGGGTTTTTGTTACACAGTAAATATTTAATATAAGGAAAAGTCAATGGCAACAGTATTTTCTATTCTTACGATAGGTATCAGTATTATTCTATGCTATACGGTCTATTTTTTCATGGAACGTAAACAGCAAGCGAAAACAACTAATACACAAATTGCAGAATCCATGTTAGATGATCCAAGTTACATACAGGAGATAAAACACCAATCAGGAATGGTCGGAGTTGTGGAGTGGCAGCAGTATGATGTTCTATTGGCAGCTCGCCCCTATGGATGGGAAACAATGGTTGATTATGTTGCCTATTTGGAATCGGCAGATTTTGATAATATAGATAGCATTACAATCGCAGATATGCCTGGTGAACCAACTACAGAGCTAGCTCATGTCTACAACCAATCCAAGGTAGGTCTCAATAATTTCGATAAACTGGCAGAGGAAAGAGGATCACTTGGCATTGCAGGACATAGCCGCGCATAGAACGAATCTGTAAAAATCGTATGGTTCAACCAGACAAGAGTGCTGCGGGTCTTCTCTCAAATCAAAGACGAAACGCTCATTACAAAATATGTTGAGACTATCATCAGAAGAACATTTGGCACTAAAGATGCAATGAAACTGGCAAAACCAGTGGAAAAGCAACAGTGACTCTGCACATTTTCTGAAGCTACTAGCCCACGCAAAATCTACTATCCCACGCAGAATTTATTTTCCGATGCAGTATCTTATTTTCCCACACAGAGGGTCAAATGAAAATTAAAACATATTGAATATCAGCTACTTGCATTGAAAAGAAAAATAGCAAGGGACAAACTGGGGACAAGAAAAAGCCTAAAATCAGCAAATATCACCTCCTTTGTTTGTTTTTGGTCTCCTATTTCTTATAAACAATAGAAAATTTCACAATCCGTTGAGTATCAGCACGTACCGTTTCTTTTTCAAACAAAAGCAAATCAAATCCATATCTTCGGGCAATCAAAAGAAAATGTGAATTTCTCAAAGTTGTCAATTTACATTTGTTAACACTCCCTTCACTCGCTTCTACGTGGTAAAGCTTCACATCGGTTTTGCAAATATACTCGGATTCGTTGAGTTTTCCAAGCAAAAGCAAGATTAGTTTAGTCATTGTATATCTACTCCAAGGAATAAACCAATCTACCTACTTGCGTCCTCTAATAGACCATGCAGAACTCCATAATGTCGAGCATTCGATATAGGATGCCATCAATGGCAGAATGCCAGCTTTGGTGGAAGTGGCCATAATACCAATGCGACACGGGATGGTGGTCTGTTTGGAGGCGATTCAATAGCTGGTCCATTGTGGCTCGTTCGGCTTGCACATTGTCCATGAGTGTAGGATCATCTGCAGCCCATCTTGTGAGTCCACCTTTTGTTTGCAGTTCGCAATAGGAGGGAGCTGTGTGGGTGATGACGGTATCTATGCTATAGGCAGTGCGAATGGCATCCATTTTCTTTTCATCGTAAATGGGTGGTTCGTCTGGCCAATAGTAAGCACGAGGAATGCTATCGTTGGAATTTGAATCAAAGCCATGTTTGGCTTTCTTCTTGTCCCATGCTTCCGTACGGATTTTGCGGTCGATGGAAATAGCGCCACCCACACAGAGGATGGTGTGCTCACAGGCTTGCAACACGGTATAGTCAGGTACACACATCATACGCTTGTGCTTGAAGGTGGTGCCATCGAAGTAAGCAGGGTTGTCGTGGTTGCCCCGGATGAACAAAATCCAGTTATTGGCTTCGTTCAAGCGTTTGGCATTTCGTCTGAGCATCTGCTCGTAATACTCTTTCTTTTCAAAGCCAAAGCCACAGTCACCTGCCACAACGAGCAAAGTGTCCTTCATCTGATACTGGATGCAGAGTTTGAACACTAACTCATTGAAGTCGCCATGAATGTCGCCTGAGATGACGACACTCTTGGCTTCAGGATATGTGAGTGCAAATACGTTTGCCATGATTTTGCGGCTTTATAGCTTCTTTTTATATTTCTGGTTTTTGGCCTTGGGGTTATCGGGGTTTGTCATTCCTAGATTCCTATGCCATTTAAAATGATTACATTTTGAAATATGCTTTCAATTTATCTACCCCTTGATTAAATTTCTTGATATTACTCTTTTTTAGTTTCTCAATATTAAGCAACTTCCATTGAACCGAAGGATAATTAGATAAATCACCTCCACTACATTTACTCCATTCAGGTTCACCCATTTCAAAGGATATGAGAAACTCTTTATCAGTGTCACTTAAACCGGCATTAACGAGTTTAAGTAAATTCTCTCTTGCAGATAAATAATCAGCATAGTCAAATGGTATGTCAGACATCCCTTCAAATTGTTTTTCTAATGCGTCAGTCTGATCTATATTGTTTGGCTGCAATGACTCTATAATTGGTTTGTCACTACCAAGAAGGCATAACATGAATCCATCCTTAACTTCGCTGAATGAATCGATATTCATATATTTGCAGTCAAAAAGATCGCGTGGATGCTGACGGCTTAGAGCTGCTGTAATCTTCCCTCCATACAATTGACTGAAAGAAACTGTGCGTGCCTTACATCCCATGGCAAATTCTTCTCTTGCTTTTTCGCATAGTGGCATGTCAATTGTATCACCAATTAAACCTCTTTTAGTGCCATTTACTTCAATTTTTACCATAGCTTCTCCATGTGTACAAAGCAGTTTCCATACATCTGGTTTATGGATGACTTTAATGCCAGGAATACTCCTCTCTATACTTTGTTTTACTTCCTGAAGTTTGGCATTTATGGACATAAGACTCACATTACGACTTTCAATAGGTGTATAAGTAATGTCTATATCAACAGAATAGCGTGGCATATTCTTGTGAAATAGATTGATGGCTGTACCGCCATGGACGGCAAATTCTTTTATCTTATAGACAGATGGCATGATTCGAATCAATAGCGCTACCTGTTTTTTGTATTTATCCTTCATAAAGACTTAATGATTTTGGAATTGTCATTTTATACTTTGAATTATATAATCCATCAGAAGACAGTTGAATTTTGGAATGACCTAAATCGATATTCTCAAGATTTAGTTCATCATACCAATAGTGGCATGCTTTTTCTGCCATATAAAGAAAAACGCGTTTCACACGATAGTTCTTGGTGGTTTCCAATAGGCGCTGAACAATGTCGCTTCTCAGAGTCGTTAGTTGTTCCATTATATAATACAAATCAGCATAACCATAGTATTTAGGAGCGAGTAATAGGCATTCTAAAAATGCAAATTCTGGAGATGATATAATTAATTTTCCACTATCAGTATCTTTAGTTACAACTTCCATCATACCAAAGGCATCTGTATTAAACGTTCTAAATGTCATGTCAAACATGTCGTCAATCATCCATGCAGGACGTTTACCTAGATTTGCTAGTGCTACTGTCAATATAGGCTTACCCATCGGCACATAGTGATTAAATCCTGCAAATTCAAGTGCAGAATGAGCTGCTATTCTTAGTTCTGTACCAGTTTGTGCATTACAAGATGCCAAAGCAGAATAAGCAGATAATTTGCTACCAGTTCTAAACATAACACCTCTGGTCAAGGAGCTAAGCCATTTAGAGTCACGATAGCGCTTTTGCAGCTGTTCGGAATACCCTTGAGACTTTAGCCATCCCGAAAAAAGCAAACCCGATGGATTGGTATTTGCTAATAGTTGGTTTATTTTTGTTCCCGAAGATATACTCATAGTTTATTAAATTAATATATTTTTCAACTGCAAAGGTACAAATAATAATTGAAACAAACGAATAAAAAAGTTTATTTTTTCGCTTACAGATATACTTATTGTTTATAAACGGCTACATTTTTAGTAGAATAGTCTCTCGTTATTCTCTTTTCATCGTCTTTCTGGGATTTGATAGCAATTTGGTTGCAAAGGTACTTCTTGTGTCTGCATCGTCGCAAGGTCAAGCCTACGGTCTCTGATAAAATCTCCACCCTTTGGGTAGTATTTGACCTGAGAACCTTGCACGATGCTCCACAAGACCTTTTGAGGCAACAAAATTTTAATTAATCCCGAAAGTAGCTGAAGCGAATTAAGGGAAATAAAAAGTTTGAGTTTATGGGCATCGCAACAAAATTCGTAAAGTGGGACGTACCAGCATTGGCAACCCTCAAGAGCTGCAAAGCTTACCAACTTCGGGAGCAGCTGAACAACGGTGAGAAGTTGAGTAGAGCCGATAAAAATTGGCTCACAGAGGCTATCAACCGCAATAGCTACTTCCGTCGTGGCGTACCAGTGATGGGCTGGGAATTTGACTTTACCGATGCGGTTCATCTTTATTGGGTGAAGCAGTTCGGGCAAATCCACGAGTATTATGCCATTGATAAGACCTCACTAAGAGCCATCTTATTTGGCAAGGTAGATGAAATCGTTGAACTAATATAATCAGTTTTACTATGGCTAATTACGCAACAAACCTCTTCTTCTGCAGCACAGAGAATGAAAACGACCTTGAAAAGGTAGAGAAGTTTTTGGATGATAAGTTCTTCGACTGCTATTTGGAGCGCAGCGAAGACTATGTAGATGGCGAGTTCTATTCAAAATGGGACTTCCCCGAGGCACTCATCAATGAAATGATTGAAAGCCTTGAAGACAAGCAGGGCATCTACATCCGTGTGCTTACCCACGAGCTCTGCAATGAGTATGTAAGTTTCCGCATCTTTTCACAAGGTGAATGGGACATTCGTTACTAACTATCAAAAACCTCAGATATGCAAAAGTTTGAAAGTACAGAGAACATCCCTACGTGGAGCCTGCCTTATCTCATCAATGATGATCCAAGTGGGCTGACCGATGAAGAAATCAAGATGGTAGATGACTTCGTCAAACAGTGGCAAGTGCAAGTGGTTTCACCCATCGAGGTGGACGGCGAAGCTCAACCTGAGTTTTCCTATTATCCACTCTTCGGTCAGGCAGCCGAGGTTGAGCCTTGCATCGTGATTTATTCAAAAGAGCAATAACCCTAAAAGTAACCAATATGTTATACGAGATAGAAGAAATAACCGATGTGGTCGGTTGCTGTTGTACTTTGCTCATTCCTTATCGTGGGTATACGGAAGGCTACATCGTGGGCGACTATGGCAAAGACCTGGTGGTGAGATTGAACAATGGCAAAGAAATCGTAGAGAGCCGGGATGATGTGCTGATTTATGATTGATACGCCTAACAAAAGAGAGGAAGGCATCTTGCAGGACAGGTCCTTTCTCTCTTTTCATAGGCAACCCCATTTCTAAAATCGGGCATAGTTCCTACGTCCCTATGCCTGTTTCCCCTTTATAGCTTCGCCATTTATCCAAGCCAGATTCCTTTTATAGTCTATGCAGCTTCTCAATTTCTATGCGACCGAAACCGCTCTTCATGGGTGTATGTCTGTTTGGCATCAGCTTCATTCCCAACTTGTTCTAACGCTGGCGTTACTACCGAAGTTTACGGAGGTGCAACACCTCCATGCCATTTTTCCGCTTGCACTTCAATGATCAAGAAGCCTTGTGCTGGCTGAAAGCGTTTCCAAAAGCGCATAGCCTCGTATGAGGCCTGAGCATGAGTTGTGGTTTCTCCCTATATCCTCTTATGATTAACGGCTGATGGTGATAAGGTACATCATGATGTTGATGACAGGAATGCAGTTATCGACAAGACTCCAGAACGAAGTCGTTTGCCTCGCTCTTTCTCTGAATTGTCTATTCCTGAAGCCACTTGTTTTTCCAATGCAAAGGTAGCGTGCTGCAGCGATGCTTTGGCATCTTGTGTGGTCGTTGGCACTCTTGCCAATAAAATAGTCCAGAATCTTCCTTTTCCGACAAGCAGAAAAGAGTATTCAGTTCTATTTTATCTTCGCTCATGTTCGGCTGCACTCGGCAGAGTTCGAACAAGTTCGACTCTGCTCTCGTTTGCACGAACATTCATGGCTTATCCACATAGGTACAGCCCTGCTTTTGATTGCATGTAAAAGTTAAGTTTCACTTCAAAAATCAATTCAAAATGAAAAAGATCGAGAACAACTTCGCAGTATCAGGATTCGTAGGTAATAACGCAGAAATCCGTCAGTTCGCAACATCATCAGTTGCACGTTTCTCACTGGCCATCAGCCGCCAAGAGAAGAATGGAGAAGAAACCACTCGTGTATCGGCCTTCATGAACTTTGAGGCATGGCGCAAGAATGAAAACGCTGAAGCGTTCAGCCAGCTGACCAAAGGCACGTTGCTCACCGTTGAAGGCTATTGCAAGCCGGAAGAATGGACCGATAAAGACGGTGTGAAGCACAACCGCATCGTGATGGTAGCCACCAAGTTCTACCCAGCGGTTGAGAAAGAAGACACTCCTTCACAGAAGTAGTTCATCCCACTTCAAAAAGAGCGGCCTTAGGGTCGCTTTTGTTATATAGCTGCTTCTCCTTTTATATGAATACATTTCCCTTATTAGATGCACATTCTCTTTTGTAATAGCCATTTAGCATTGCCGACATAGGCTGCGCTTATGTGGGCAAAGCAAGATGGCAATGGGTAGCCAAAGACAGAGTGTATGAATGCACTCCTTCTTCTTTTGCCTACCCATCAACCTTTTATAGGTTATCAACTTTCCTTTATAGGACTCACCTCGTGCCTCAAAAAGGTATAACGGACTACAAGGAAGGAAACCTTCTTTTCCGTCTGTTATGGCATTTTAAGGCATGGATGAACGGAACCGACTTGTGTAAACGCAAGTCCATTCCTTGATGTTCATCCGACTTCAATGAGTCATATCTGTGCCTTTATAGCTTTCCATGTTCCTTATTTATACTAAACATCCCACACCTCGCGAAGCGTCACGAACAGTTTGCCAAGGAACCACGAGTGCATTTAGGGGAACGAGTTCCTCAAAACACACTCGCGGATCTTTGTCAAAGGTCAAACACGAACCAACTCTCGGTCATCGTCGCCAAGGACGTGCGGTCTAAAGACTGCACTAATACTTGGCACCTCAACCGAAAGTCCGTTCGTCGAGAAGTTTGACTGGCTGTTCTGACTGCTTCACGCCCGCCCTTTTTCTCTTTTGTAAGGCAACCTCTTATAGCTATACTTCAATCCTGTCACCTTGCCGCTGCGGATATGTTCTGCAAAGGTATTTGGTGGCTTGGTCAAACAGCAAGTCGGCCATGGGCCTGTGGCCTATTTAGCTGAAAATCTTCCTCCACCTATGGAGGAGCGTATTTTGAGCTACCGATTTGCTTTATTGTGCCACCACCTTTTGTCGGCAGAAAATATCCCTTGGACAAGCTGAAAAGGCTATCCGAAATAAGGGAAATAAAAAGTTTGAAGCTATGGCAAAAGTAATTGGCGAAAGTCTGAAAAGACAATTAAGCAAGAAGATGGTTCACTTCTTGAAGTATTTCCCCGTCCGCATCAAGAACGTTGGCGAGGATGCAGTGGCAGCGAGAAATCTCATCTGGGCATTCAAAGACTCCCGGGATGATGCTTACGAGAAGGTGGCTCAAATGACAGCCGACCATCTGCAGGATGAGTTTGGCGGGCAGGTTACTAATATGGTGTTCGTTTGCGTTCCGGCAAGCACCCAAGAGCAGAACCAAAGCAGATACGCACGTTTTTGTGAGCGAGTAAGCGAGTTGACCGGCATCGCTAATGGCTTTACCCATGTTAAGGTGTTGAGCGACCGCCTTGCCATCCATGAGCATCGCCACGACAAGAGTGTGAGCAGAGTACAAATCATCGATTTTGATGCTGAGTATTTCAACGGAAAGAATGTGCTCGTGATGGATGACGTTGTAACAACAGGCACAAGCTATGCACTCTTCGCCAATCAGCTTGAAACATTTGGAGCCAACGTCTTGGGAGGTTTCTTTTTAGGTAGAACAAGTTATAAATATAAGTAATCGATGTGAACAAAGTGTTTTTCAAATTAGAGCAATCGGCAGCTTTTACGGGGCATCGGAAGGTGCCCTTTGGAAAGCAGCATGAAGTCGAACAAAAGCTGACTGAAACCATACGTGAGCACTACAAAAATGGCATTCGAGATTTTTTGTGTGGCATGGCCATTGGTTTCGATATGGTTGCAGCCGAAGCCGTTACAAACCTCAAAAAGGAGCTTCCATATATACGGCTCATAGCCGTAGTGCCCTATAGAGGTCAGTGTGAACGATGGACTGCAACTTTGCAAAACAAGTACCGAGAGTTGCTGAATCAGGCCGATAGAATAATCATCCTGAGTGAACGGTATTTTAATGGTTGTCTGCTCAGAAGGAATGATTTTTTGCTTGCTAATACGAACCACATTATTGCTTTTTTCAATGGAAAAGAGCAAGGTGGAACGTATTACACAACGAAGAAAGCGAAGTCCTCAAATAAGCGGATTACCAATATCTATTAACGGGAAAAGCGAGTAAGTATGTCTGTATATCAGTTATATAGGCAATTTATTCGCTTTGCTATTATTAGTAGATACTAAATGTAGTAGCGTAGTAAAAATAATAGGTACTAACTATAGTAAATACTAAAATAAATTCGTACCTTTGTATACAAATAGAGAACAATATAAACTATGGCAAAAATAATAGCTATACTAAATCATAAAGGAGGCGTAGGCAAGACTACTACCTCGATTAACCTTGCTGCTGCTCTTCAGCAGAAGAAAAAACGTGTGATGGCGATTGACCTCGATGGCCAAGCTAACCTCACCGAATCGTTTGGTTATTCCATCGAAGAAGAGAATACTGTGTATGGTGCTCTCAAGGGTGAATATGCCCTTCCTCTTATAAAGACAGAGAGCGGCATCACATTGGTGCCTTCTTGTTTGGATCTGTCTGCGGCAGAGTCTGAGCTTATCAATGAACCTGGACGTGAAATGATATTGAGGGGCTTGATTGCCAAGCTTCCAGAAGTAGAGAAATTTGATTACATTCTGATTGACTGCCCTCCCTCACTTGGTTTGTTGACTTTGAATGCGCTGACTACTGCTGACTATCTCATCATTCCGGTGCAGGCTCAGTTCTTAGCCATGCGTGGAATGGCCAAACTTATGAACGTCATCGAGGTGGTTCAAGAACGTCTTAACCCCAACTTGAAGATTGGTGGTATCGTCATCACTCAATATGATGGTCGTAAGACTTTGAACAAAGGTGTGACCGAGCTTATCAAGGACTCTTTCTGCGATAAGGTGTTCAAGACCATCATCCGTGACAACGTGGCTTTGGCCGAAGCTCCAGTAAACGGCAAAAACATCTATCAGTATAATAAGAACAGCAATGGTGCCCAGGATTACATGTCGCTGGCACAAGAGGTTCTCAAATTAAAATAAAGCTATGGGCAAAAGTGATTTTTTGAAAGAAGGATTAAAGGGAGGCTTGAACGGCCTCCTTTCATCCACTTCTACAGTTAAAAAGGAGGAGAAAGTAACTGACGCTGCGTCTGAAAATCCTGCAAAGGAAAAGGCGGTTCACTGCAACTTCGTAATTGATAAAAGCATTCATACTCGCATGAAGTACTTGGCCATCGACAAGAATATGTCACTCAGAGAAATCGTGAATGTGGCCATGAGAGAATACTTGGAACGTAACGAGAAGAAATGAGTAAGACTTTTGTAATAACCGGTGGTGCCAAAGGAATAGGTCGCTGCATGGTGGAGTTTTTGGCATCCAAAGGTAATAAGGTGTACTTTATCGACAACGATGCGAAAACTACCATTGTGGTGGGCAACCAACTTCGTGGTAAAGGATGGAATGTACACGATTTTGTGGGAGATATTGCCGACAAGCAAACACTTATAGACTTCGCCGCCAAGGTGCTTCAAGAGAACCCCGACGGCATTCATTGTTTGATAAACAATGCCTGCTTAATGCATGGTGGTATCTTGGACGGATGCGAATATGAGGACTTCCTTTATATCCAGCAAGTAGGAGTTGTAGCTCCATTCATGCTGAGCAAACTTCTCAAGGACCACTTTTGTGGCGTGGGCTCCATCGTGAATATCTCTTCTACCAGAGCTTTCCAGTCGCAACCTAACACGGAAAGCTATTCAGCTGCCAAAGGTGGCATCACAGCTCTGACGCATGCTATGGCCGTGAGCCTATCGGGTGTAGCACGCGTGAATGCCATTGCCCCTGGTTGGATTGATACGGGCAAATATCATGATGAGAACTACCAACCTGAATACAGCGAAGGCGATGAGAAGCAGCACCCGTCGGGCCGCGTGGGTGAGCCAATGGACATCGTGCGTGCGGTGGAGTTCCTTTGCGACGAGCGAAATTCGTTCATCAATGGCCAGTGCATCATCATCGATGGCGGCATGAGCAAGCTGATGGTTTATCACAATGATTGCGGATGGACATTGCAGACTGATAAAAACGAATAGCTATGAAGCCGTCTATTGTCGTTATGAATTTCACGCACGTTTATGAGAAGGAGCATTTTGTTAGCAACCAGCGATTCTCATGGGTAAACTGCACAGACCTTCAAGGAACAGATTGTTATCTTGATGCGGATACGCAAAACGAGCTGGTGCTACGAATAAAAACATTTTCTGCCCATGGCATTCATTTCATAGATTCTGGCAACTATCATTATCTAAGTAAACTTTGGACGGACAAGATTGAAGAACCATTCTCACTCATTGTCTTCGATCATCATCCCGATATGCAACCATCGTTGTTTGAAGGACTAATGTCGTGTGGCTGTTGGGTGAAATCAGTGATAGACACCAATCCCTGGTTGCGCAAAGTAGTAATTATTGGTGCAGCGGATAAACTGATTCAACAAGTAACAGAAGAGTATCGTGAACGTGTGCGATTTTATAGCGAGAATCAACTCTCTCATGACGAATCATGGCAGAATTTCTCGATGGCACACCTGAAGGAGCCTGTTTATATCTCTGTAGATAAAGATGTGCTCAATACGCAGGCAGCTGTTACAAATTGGGACCAAGGTAGCATGTCGCTTCCAGAACTTGAAAAGATTTTCTCTGTGATTCTACGTTCAGAGGACGTTATTGGAGTGGATGTATGCGTTGAATGCAGCTCATCACTTGAAATCTTTGAAGAAGAACGTGAAAGCGAGGTAAATGGTGAAGCAAATCAAGAACTTCTCTCGTTATACTTATCAGCAGACAAGCAATAACAGCCCTTTTACGTTGATAGTAGGATTAGAAAGCCTATAAATGTAACTCTATCCACGTCATTAGTACACTTACCGCATATTGTTGTTCGTCTGCGGTGAGTGCTCGGCCTGCGGGTATGTGGTGCCACTTGGCGAAGCACCCTCGGCAACAGCAACCCGTGGCATGTTGAGCGAGAAATACAGGATGACCACGCATGGGTGTCTGCTTGCCATCGTTGGGGATGACGGCAGGTGCCAGACGCTTAGCTACAAAATCAGCGGCATGACTACGGATGGTGGTCATGCCTTTTTCCTGGATATAAGCCTTATCCTTGGCCGATAGTTTGAACTTGCTTCGGAAGGCCGATTGAGCCAATCGTTCGAAGAGTGCCGTATGGTCATAGATCTTTGTCTGAACCTCCTCGATTGCAGGTTCAGCCTCTGTTTCAGCTTCCTCGTTCCATTCAGGAAACAAGGATGGACCTTCATCAATTACCTTACGTTTTTTCATATTTTACTTCTTTCTTTTTGCTGAGCATGAAACTCGGTTCTAAGCACCTTCATCGCTTCGGTAGAACGCTCATGCGTCTCGATAAGGAGCGGATTTTTATGATAGGGCACAATCTTTACGCTTACCGAATGATGCCTTTTCTTTTCTTCGATACATTGAAGAATCAAGTCTGGGTTGGCCGACTTGCTTGTAGGTGGAGTATCGAAATTCTGAATGTACGCAGCATTGGTCAGAAAGATTAACTCAGAATCTTTCGGCAGTTCTGCCATCGTCTTCACCATTAGCGTTAGCATCATCCGAAACTTCGTGGTGTGTAAATCCGACACCACATCCTTGCGAAGTGTCTGCCCTTCATACTCAATAATGCAGGCCGCTGCTCCAGCTCGCTCCTTGTGACCATAATCGCATGAGCCACCTATCCATATCTTATATTCCTTCATACGCTTCTTGTTTAGTCCTCACACATGTCGGCAAGGTATTCCACAAAATCCTTTTCTGATGGCTGATTATCATATAGATATAATAATGCATCCTCTACAGCTTCTGGTGATTGTCCTAATAGCTGAAGAGCGGTTACAACCATTCCGTGGCTATAGCCTAAGTCTTGCATTTGAGCGAGTAAAGCTGATTCTTTTGCGTTCATATTTTGTTTATTCCATTCGTCCGTACTTCATTTCATTGCCTTCTTTGTCATATTGTTTCCGCTTGCCTGTGGGAGGTTCATTGAGCTTGACTCGCACGACTGTGACTCGATGCAAGCTCCGCTCAATACTCGCCTCAAATGCACCCATATGTTCAGGCAGAAAGCGCTCGCAGATAGCACGCATGGCTTTTATTTGTTCGTTGCGGTCAGTAACAATTGCAGCTTGTCCAAACGCAATAGCCGATTTATACTGTAATGTGAACGAGTTGTCTTTGGGTCCTACAATGGGGGCACATTTCGTTACAGCACTCAGACAGACTTCCGGGTGGCATGCAATGGCATCTAGTTTATCGCCCTCCTGTGCGCAATGAAAATACCATGTCAGGTCGTCGGTAGCAGCCAATGAGAAGGGAACGCCATAAGCGGTTCCGTCGGGACGGGTAAAACTCACCGTAATATAGGGAGCCTTACGCATCACTTCAAGCGCCCAGGCGCTATCCATTTCTCTACTTAATTTTCTCATTGTCGTTTTTTTTAATTCGTAAAATACATACACAAAGTATCAACTTCCAAACAAAAATGTGAGGCCGCTGATTCCGATGTACGTGTAAATGATATATTTCAGCAAATTGCCTGTGATGTGGCGGAATACCCAAGTACCCATCAGGTTGCCGATGAGTACGCCGGCTATGCCATACACATAGCCCATGCCCACAGTAGAGGTGAAGAATCCGTTGTAGGCTCTGGCCAAGGTCATCATCACATTACCCACCAAGAAGTAGGTCTGTGTCTGGGCTAAGTAATGCTCCTTGTCGGGTTCTGAACTCACGAAATAGAGCACGGCAGGAGGCCCTTGCATCCCGAAGAATCCGCCCATCACGCCGCTTAATGCACCGGCGGTGATTTGCACAGGCATCGTGGTCTTCACCTTGATGCGTTTGCTGAAGAAGGCAAAGTAGATGCTCACCGCAATGAGGGTGATACCGAGCAGGATGCTCAAGATACCGTATTCCATTCGCCCCAGCATAAAGATGGCACCGAAGGACACAATGATGAAGGTCAGCAGGATGGGCCAAAGACGTGGCCAATTGACATACTTGTACTTTTGAGTGACGATAATGGCTGAAGTGGTCATGGCCAAGATTCCTGATAGGGTGGTCGCTTCACCATAGGAGGGCATAATGGCAGGCAGCATCGTCATGATGAAGATGCCGAACCCGAAGCCAGTGGTGCGTTGCACGAAGCTGGCACCAATGCTGAGCAAAAATAGTTGCAGGGCGGTCTGTTCCATCGTTTATTCTCCCATAACGGTCGCTACTATTTTGCGGCTACCACCATAATCACGAAACTCGCAGAGGTAAATGCCTTGCCATGTGCCGAGGTTTAATCGGCCATTGGTAATAGGTATTGTTAATTCGGGACCGATGATGCTGCATTTTGCGTGTGCCGGCATGTCATCATCGCCCTCCATCGTGTGCAAGTAATAAGACTCGCGCTCCTTCACCAAATGGTTGAAGATGCTCTCCATATCGCGACGCACATCGGGGTCGGCATTCTCGTTGATGGTGATCGCCGCCGAAGTATGCTTGATGAAAAGATGAAGCAAGCCCACCTTGGGCAGTGTGCCCAGTTGGCGAGTGATCTCACCAGTGACGAGATGGAAGCCACGGCTTCTGGCTTCCTGTCGGATTTCTACTTGATTCCACATACAGTTATTCTTCAATCGTTTCTATATAAAAACTCACGGGGCGGAAGCCATCGTTGCACGAAATCATAGCTGACTTTGGATTCTTCATCCACCCGTCGTAGAAGTTTTCGCCACCATGAGCCAGCGTCATCACAAAAGCTTGCATCGAACCCCAAGCACTTTCGCACAAGCCATCGGGCTTTTGTGCATCTACGGATATGAATGTCTGTCCCTCCTGCATGTCGCAAGCGTGCTCAATGGGATTCTCGTATTTAGCCGAAAGGTCAGCGTGGTGAATCTTTCTGATTACCGTTATCTTTACTTTTTTCATGCGAATTCTTCTCGTTTTATTTTGTAAATAAAATGAACTAAATCCATACCGCGATAACTTTTAGAATAAGAACTATATTTGCTCATTCCCAATTGTTCAGCCAATCGGATAGAACTCTTGTTCATCGGTCGAACCGTGCAATACACTTCATCAATATCTAAGTGGTAAAAAGCATAGTGCAAACATTGAAAGGCTGCTTCATAAGCATATCCGTGATGCCAATAAGCGTCATTGAAGATATATCCCAGTTCGATTACTTGCTTACCATCAATTTCTGTCTTGAGTAGCCCGACTTGTCCTATCACTACGTTGAGGTCTTTGCGTAGAGTTACGCCCCAATATCCCATACCATCGGAATAATAACGATAGATTTGTTTATTAATCCACTCACGTACCTCTTTCTGTGCAAACCCATGTTCCCAAGCATACATCACTTCTATTCGCTTCATGAAGGAATGAAGTACTTCTACATCTTTAATCTGTAAAGGGCGTATAAAGAGTCTTTCCGTATAAAAGGAAATGTTCTTTTGCTCCATCTCTAAGATAGGGTAAGGGTTGCCTTGGTCGTCGGTCTCTGACCGTCCATATATTTCGTAGTTCAAATGTTCATAAAATGCTTTGGCCTGCACGTTTTGTTCGTTTACGTCCACATAAATGACTTGGTGGTTTTTTAGGGCTAATTCGACCAATTGTTTGCCAAGCCCTTGGCGGAGATGATAAGGAGATACAAACAGCATTTCAATCTTCTCATTGGCTATTCCCATGAAGGCAATAGGCTTCTCACCGCGATAGGTCACATAAAGATGGGTTACGCCTTTCAGTCCTTTTAAAACGTATGGTCGCAAACTCTCAATGGCTTCTTCCGAAAGGAAAGAATGGGTGGTGTGTACAGATGCATTCCATAGAACTAATAGATCTTCGAGAAGTTTATTATTTCTATCTGGAATCGCGCACTTCTGTATTTCTGTAGCTACGATTTCCTTAAATCTCGGCATTCGTTTGCCGTCGCGCTCAATCACCTCGAAAAACATCTGCTCCGGACGGCACCAATAACCATGTTCGCCATAAAGGGCTTGATAGACAACCTTTCGTTCCATGGTTTCACTATCGAGCGCGATCTGCCACATCCGGTAGAGATTGCCCTTAAAATGACGGAAGTAGCGTTCGTGTAATGGATGAACTGTAGCCAACATTTCTTTAATCATTGGTACCAATACCGAACATACATTTTGTGGCTCAATAGTATGGCCACCATCGAAGTTCCGAATAGTGGAATAGTATTCACTAAACTTAGTCTTAAAATGCGCCAAGTGGTCTTGAGTGCCAAACAATCCCCAGATACGGTTTTTGTTGAAGTCATCGTACAAATCAAACTGATGTTGTTCCATCTGCTTGAACTCTTCAATAAGGGCTGAGGTTATCTTCAAAGACTGATTGCCATCTTTGCGCTTACATTTATAGGCATGGGTACCAATACGAGGCTCCAAGAACTCACTCATCATAAAGAACGGATTGATTAGCAAGGCCGGAATACCTTCGGTACGTACCACTTGTTGGGCATAAAATGCGCCACAACTGCTACCCACAATCAAATCGGGTTTTTCAGTTACACATAGATGACGAACAAAATCCAAAGCATCGGTAGGGTGTAGTGGAAGGTCTGGAGATACCACCTCTACCTCACCCTGCAATGCATCAATAAGAGTGTGAGCTATATCGCAATTTCCTCCTGATGTAAATCCATGAAGGAAAAGAATCTTTTTTATTGATATATTTGGAAAAGGATTATTCATTGTCATCGATTATTATATTCATCAAAATCACCTTCGTAAGCATCATATAAACCAGAATCCACGTCATCTGAATCCCAACCATCGTTATATGCTGCTATATCACCATAAGGATCGGACCAGTCTTCATTCAACTTTTCGTTTTCATATTCCGCAAAAGATGTTTTGGGATATGCTCCTGTTTCCTTTCGGACTTGTTTTTGCGTAGTCGAGTTTTCTACAGTCGTTTTAAGAGGAAAATCCTGCTTTCTAAAATCAGTAGATTCATGTAACATCGTAAACATATCTCCCAAGCGATTTACTACGATTGAAATCATTGGCTCTTTGGGAATGCAACTAAGTGCAACTGCTCCTATATTTGAACCATATTCCATGTATACAACATTGGTAGATGTATCCTTTTTTACGAAGATTGTATTTACATGAAACGTATTCTTAAACTCCTCTACAGAGAAACTCTTTACATAGGTCAAACCATCAAGTATAAACCTTTTCTTTAGTTTGAATAGGTTGAGTGTTACCTCTTTTTCTTTTTGAAAGGCTTTTATACAGCTAAGATAGCCTTCTTTCAATATCCAGATTTTGTCATATTCCAAAGGGATGACTACAGTACCTTGAGTGTCAATAATACCCCACTTCTTTGTGTCAAATGCGCTTTGAATTAATACTCTAGCATAACCACACACAAACTGAGGGTCACACCATGAGTATGTTCCAAAAGGGACAACCTCATCACCTTTCTCGTTTATGTAGGCATATTCATACTTTTCGTTACGGACCAATGACAGTCCACAACTATAAGGTTGCTGTTCGATATACTTGCTCATAACTTATTCCTCCTTAGTTTTTCTTTTCCCCAACGGACCTTTGAATTTGCCACGATTCAAATCCACACCATATTTATTCAAGATTCGGAACACCGAGCTGCGACTATTAAAACCGCTAACCTTCCAAATATCATCAATAGAATGCCCGCTATTATACATATTCACGATGTTCTTTTCGCGTTCTAATCGCTCGTTGGCAATCTTCTTATTGACTATAACATTGGCTTTGAGGCGCTCCACATGTGCATAGGCTCTGCGTAAGGCAGCCACTTCTTCTGGCAAAGATCCAAACATGACCAGTACATCAGCTATGCTTGTCTCAGGAAAGAGTTCGCACTTAGAATCTACCTTATCATGAATGGAGATTACTCGTATCACTTTTATCCGACACATTTCCAGCAAGACTGCTAGTTCGCGAGAACCACGAACAGCGTTACTAAACTTAGAAACAACTAATTCATCACCTCGTTCCAAACAATTCATGAGTTGCTTCCATGCCGGGCGCAATTTTTCGTGTGTTGAGAGTTCTTCTACTACTCGCACACATCCAAATTGTTCCATCCAAGTTTTGTCTTGCTCAAGGTTGTCATAATGGTCAGCCTTGAAGATGTATCCTACTTTTGCCATAGATGTTATACATTAAAATGTTCACTGCTTGCAAAGGTACTTCATATTTCTCAAAACAAATCATACTCTGATACTTTATTATACATTTTTATCAGTGGCTATTTTCTCTTATTTGCAGATATTTGTCGGAATTATTATACTCAAAAGTATGATTTGAAAGAATGATTAAACATTGGGGCGAAGTTTGTAATATCCTGATTTTTATCAGTAGTTTTGCATCCGTAAAATCAAACAAACAGCGTTATGAAGCATAATAACAAACGATATTTTGAAGGTGGTAGTCCTTTGAAGACAACAATCAAGACAAAATCGTTCAGTCTAAAAACAAAATCATACTTTACTGATTTTGGATTGAAGCGGATGGTGTACACTGTACTTGCCAGCTTGATTGCCGTATGTTCTATTACGTCTTGTTCTTCTAACGATTATAATCATACTTTCCAATCACCAAAGATGGCTATTGAATCGTACACCTTTTTTCTAGCAGATCTTAAACAAGAAAAGACGGCCTCAATACAAGACTTGACGAAATTTGTCCGTGACTGGCAAATTTTGAGTGACTCTGTATGGTCTTGTATCAAAAGAGATACGACTCAAAGAGTGCATTACTATCCTGAAGCCAATTATCATCATTTGCATGATTCAATCAGAGAGGAGATGTATCGTTTGGTTTTTTCTCAGCCTCGCACCTTCAAGGATGTAGTTGTTCTCAAAGCTGCCTGTACACCCTATAGTAATGATTCCATTATCAAAAATGCAACTATGGATGCATCAGCCTTCTTTGATTCACTTGACAATAACCCCACATTGAAAATTGGTCAAACAGAACTTCTTGCCAAGTATGACAAGTTTCTGACCAATACTATTACTTCCGGCATTAATGACAAAAAGCAGTTGATGGCTTTTATCCGAGAGGAAGATATACTTTTTCGGTCTTTCCTCAGTCATCTTCATAACATGGAGCATACCTCCATGTCGGACATTACCCATAAGACGGAAGAGCTTGTAGCTAACATGTTTAAGGATGATGCTCGATTGCAGCCTAAGGATGCGGTGGTTTATATGGCTATGCGAACGAATCGACGGCTCCTTCTAAATGCTCAAACATGCATTCAGGATATTCGGGCCCAACGAGTAAAGTCGGACCAACAACTAACGGCTTACTTATTCATGGTTGTGCAGCCATATCTTGCCATTGATGACTTTGGAATGGCAGTGTTATCAGAAAAACAGCGGTATTTCTTTGAACAAATAGCCACTGACACGCCCACTGCCGTCAATGCAATTCACAAGCAGCGTAAAGAGGGAACTGGTATGCAAACCGACTTTCCTAAGTTGCTACTGAAACTCCATTTATCCACCTTCTAAAAAGATAGTTTATGTTACAGCATTTTATCGACGATTTCTTTGACTGTGCAGCTCAACAACTTCCACTGCTCATTAGTACAGAATGGATGGAAGAACCTATATATTACGAAGATTATGCTTTGTTTGTGTTCAACCCATCGGTATCATTTAATCTGGAGAGTATAATGAATATGCTGGAAGATGAAATGGTGCTCATCCCCCTATATCATATGATTCCATCAAGTGCGACCTCCTTTGGTCATTGCTATTGTGCCTTTTCTAATCCGTCCTTCGGACATATGTATAAGATCAATGTGATGACAAATGGATACGGATTGGTAGATCAGATTAGGGTAACCGTTTATGAGTCTATGGAATTTATGGGAGGTGACCTTTGTAATGATTTGGAGTTACATTCTAAGGCGGGATCTTTTAAGTATAAACGTCCCAAGTATGATGTATTGAAATACTTCGTTTAGCTGGAACCAAGATCTTATTTTATGAGGAAGGTTCTCTTTCAACGCATCACTACCATCATTGATGAATGCAGCACATGGATGGAGGTTGCTGATGCCAACCATTATGTTGAGTTCTCAATGTTGGTGGATGGCCAATTCAGGAAATCATTATGCCCTGCAATCTTGTTGCGAAACTATCGTTCCAAGTGGCAATATGAGAAGGGACACACATGGGCCGTAACAGAATATGATATGGACAAAGCCATTTCTCAAATGAAAGCCCAAGACCCCAATTTCAGGAAGCGTTTCTCTGAGTGTCTCATTTCTTATAAAGATGTGGAGAAGATTATAGAGAAGGCTTCATTTGGAATAATCAAGCTTGAACTATTCGATTACGAATCAAATTTTATGTAAACAATAACGATTATGATTTATCATATTATTCTCCTTTTTCTCACGCTACTCATCGTGGTGCTAACTGGGTGTCTTTATCAAAATAAATCACGAAAGATGCTCCGTTTTTACGACCGCATGATTACTTTTGAGTCGTTCCGTAAGTTCTATGTATTGGTGCTACTACTGGTACTATTAGTGATTAATTTTGCACAGCATCAACTATCACCATCCAATTGGATTGTGATAGTTTCATCAGGTTTCAGCTTATTGCTGTTCAGGTTCAAATGTGCAGATACACTGCTCCTACATTTGAAAGATAGACCAAAGTTGTTCTACGTTGTAGCAATATTGAATATCATCTTGATGTTCACTCTAAATCTGAATACTCTCGCGCTACCCATCGCTTGTATCTTAATGGCAGCTCTGTTTTACCCATCTACCAAGATTTTGAATTGGACGAACAATCCGGATTTGATCAAGCAGATATGCGAGCATCGGGAAGCCTTAGCCATACATTACTTCTAAATACAAATTGGTCTCTGCCATTTGGAAGTGGCAGATATTTACATCGGTCTTCATACGCAAAGATGTTTAGGCTCCTAACAAAGTAAGATTGAACAATGAACAATAAATCAACTTCTAAGACCAAAGCTATCATGAGTTTGGAAGTTTTGGATCTGATAAAAGACAAACAAGGTGAGCGGCATAGTAAATTACAGGCACTGTGCTCACTTCTGGATAAAGCGGTGGTTCGCTATATCCCAAACAATGTTCCTCAGAACACCATTCCACGTTTGGAGGAATGTCAGTTCATCACAACTATTTCCGAGTTGGCTGATGAATGGCACTGGCATCGTGCTACAGTCAGAAGCTTCCTTGAAAAGCTGGAAGAATTGGGGCATCTGGAAAAACAGCCACTCGCAAAGTGTTTCATCATTGAAATGACTTGTATAGACAATTCAGGTCTGCTGACCAGTGAAGTCTCTCGGCATTTCATCTTTATGATGGACTACACCACTGACATGTGGTTGAGTGGCAAATTTGACCGAAAGGTCATCGCTTCATTATGTGAACATATCGCTACTTGTAGTATGCAGCATTATGAGGCTTCTGTGCCAGAACGCACTTTAGAAATGGAACGTGCTGCTAAGAACGAAATACTACATGCGTTCATTGCCTCTTTGCTTCAAAGGATTCGTAAGTCTCCTTTGGTAACCCAAGAAGAGGACAGATTACAGCAGTCAATCTGTTCTGTCTTCATCGTCTCACTTAGCGAGGATTGGGAAAAACTTCTTCTTTTCATCGAGGAGTTGCCTGAAGTCGTTTTAAACGGGAAAGCATCATCCTTCAAATTGGTATCAGATGAAGAGGTCGCATTGTTTCAGCAAGTTTGTGAAAACTACCGTGCCTTTTATAAGATAGACATGGATTACTATCAAGGCTTGCAGAAACACATGAAAGTTCCCTTATAGTAGGCTCTCTAAATATGAATATCAATCCTGTCTTATATCGCTGATTAAGGCCAATCTATAGCTTATGTCTTAACAATCATAGCATCGTAGTTGGTTTGGCAGTTTTAGCGCACCGGGCTTGCCCGTTGTCCACGAAATAAGGGAGTGGGTAACCTAATACCCCTCCGACTAAAAGTCTTCGGGAGAGTGTCCGGACAAGCAGCAAGCTGGGACAGGTGATTTTGAAACGTTTTAAGCATATCAAAGATATGAGTGAGAATAGCAAACAAGTAGTCCACTTCAATGTTATGAAGGGGTTTACCACAGCTCAGAGTAACGAGCATCAGCGTAATTGGACCGAGAGGGCATGGGAGAACGCCATGCTCCACGGTAACTATGACCGTTCTCGTGAGCGCCTGAATTTTGAAATAACCAAAGGAGGGAAGATACGCCCGATTGATACCTCTGTATCTATTCCAAAACGGATGGCTGCAAGTTTGGCGGAACGAGGTATCAAAGATCCGAATCAAGGATTGGAGATCCCTAAGTACCGGACGGTGGTGGATTTTATCCTAAGTGGTTCCAAAGAACAGATGCGCAAATTGGCCTTCGGGAATCAAACCGTGGTGTTTGAACCAGGAGATAATGCCGAGAACTATGGGCTGAAACGTATGCCTGAAATTGAGCACTGGGCGAAAGACATGTACACATTCATGTGTGACAAATATGGTGAGGAAAACATCATTGGCTTTTATGTACACTGTGATGAAACGACCCCTCATTTACATTGTACGATGATGCCAATCAAGAATGGTAAGTTTGCATTCAAAGAGCTCTTTGCAGGTAAGGACAAATATGAGTTTTCCATGAATACCAAACGCCTCCATAATGAACTGGCAAAGGTGAATGCTCTTTATGGTCTTGGCCGTGGTACGGCTGTTTCTGAGACTGGCGCACGCCATCGCCCAACAGAGGAATATCGCCGACATTTGGACGCTTGGTGTGCTTCAATCGAGGAGGAGGTAAGCCAACATCAGAAGGCTCTTGCTGAATTGCGCGGTGAGGTATCTGTGGCAGAACGTCGTGTGAAAGGTTTGACCTCAATGGTCAATAATCTGGAAGCTGAAAAGGCTGAAAAGGAGAAAGCAGTGGCAGAACTTCATCGGCAGCTGCGAAACCAGGAAGGCGATAGCGCTGAACTTACCGCTAGACTTCGAGACCTGCAGCATGAGCTCAGTGACCTTGACCTCAAACTGGCAGACAAAAAAGAGAAGCTCTCCGTGGCTGACCAGAAGTTGCGTGACTTGAATGAGGATCAATCCTACATTCAGCAACGTACAGATGACCTCAAAGAAGAGTCTGCCAAGTACTCTGAGGAAATCCGTCAGAATGTGGGCAGTTTCGTGAAGGATGCGATGCTGGAGAATCTGATTAACGACTTTCATACTCGCAGAGCATCGTTGTCAGATGAGGAACTCAAATTCCTCTCTGGTTCTCCCTTGATTGAATTTGCCGAGCATGGTTCTGAAATCCTGCATTGTGCCACTCTTCTCTTCTTGGGTTACCTTGATGGAGCAACCACCTTCGCTGAAGGTCATGGTGGCGGCGGTGGTGGCAGCGACCTTAAATGGGGACGTGACGATGATGAAGATTCTCGTCAGTGGGCACGGCGTTGTTTAAGGATGGCAAGCAAGATGATGCGTCCGGCTGGTGGAAAGAGCCGCAAACGCTGATTGTGTCATTCAGTATGCTTGGAATAGGATTAATAGCAATTTCGATTTATGATAAAAAAGACATTATTCATACTGACACTTGGTTTCTCTTTTCAAGGGCAAATCAATGCGCGTGCGGTGTTGCCTACCGACAGCATCAAGCAAACGCACCTCCTACATCAGGAGGAATTATTGAAACCGTTGGAGCCGACACTTCTTTCTAACGAAGTGGCACATTCCAACTGGAAATCCAACTGGTTCTTCAACGTTTCAGGTGGCACTTCTGCTTTCGTTGGAAGTCCGCTGGGATGTGAAGATCTGTTTGGCAGGATGAAACCGACACTGGCAGTCTCGGTTGGTAAATGGTTCTCTCCAACGGTTGGTTCTCGTGTATCGTTTCAAGGATTCCAGTTTAAGGATAGCCAGTTGCAGACATGCGACTATCAATCCTTGCATGGGGATTTGATGTGGAACATCACGCATCACATCTATAACGCACGAGACCGTCCGAGATTTGATCTTATACCCTATGTAGGGCTTGGGATTCTGCATAACGAATCGAACGGACATTATCCCTTCGCATTCTCTTACGGTGTGATTGGACAATACCGGCTGGCTAAAAAGATACACTTAACCATGGAACTTGGTGGCACCACTACATTCAAAGACTTCGACGGCCGCGGCGCTTCCCGGGAGTTAGGTGACCATCTTCTTGGCTTAACAGCTGGTATAACTTTCGACATAGGTAAAGCAGGATGGCAAAGGGTGATAGATGCCAAGCCTTACATAGTACAAAACCAATGGCTGATTGACTACGCTAATGCGCTTCATGAGAAGAATCATAGTCTCAGCAAGCAACACTCGCTCGATGCGAATGTGATTGCTCAAATGAAGAAAATTATGGAGATTGAAGGCTTACTTGGTACTTATGGCGACAAGCTGAAGAGCGCCTCCTTCGATGAAGAGAATGATGGCTATCCGAGAAATGACTACAGCGGTCTGAACTCGCTTCGTGCCCGACTGGCCAATCGTGGTTGGAATGGTCAATCCACCACATCGAATGCCATTCAGCATGTGGACAGTCCTGCCGACAGTATTTCTGCAGGTGATTACCTTTCATTGATGGCTTCAGGAAGCAAGTGCATTGGTTCGCCCATCTACTTCTTCTTCAAGATAGACACTTCTGACCTGACAGAATCCTCGCAGCTTCTCAACCTAGATGAGTTGGCGCGAGTAGCTAAAGCATACCATCTGAGAGTTTCTGTAACAGGTGCTGCCGATAGTGCAACCGGTACCGTACCTATCAACAATTCTCTCAGCGCTTCGAGAGCTGATTACATCTATAACGAGCTGGTTAAGCGTGGCGTAGATGGTAGTCGCATCAGCAAAGTAAGCGAAGGTGGTATTGATGACTACAGGCCTACAGAGGCTAATCGTCATACTAAGGTGTGCTTATACTATTAGTAGTAACGACTACAAATAATGGAAACTTCATTCTAATGATTTTTTAGGTCTAACAATCAAGAAGGGGCTGGCTCGTGATGAGTCGGCCCTTTTGTAATTTGACAGGAATAGCACATATACTAAATCAACTTTTTTACTCTATTCTCCTTTTATAATGCTGATCTCGTTTGTCGTCCACCATCTACCGGTTCTCATTTTCCGTTGCAAAGGTACGGTGCCCGAATGAAGTCCAAGTACCGCTGCGCTACTCAAACAGAATTGGAATGGAAGCCTTCCGCAAATCAGAGATTTGGGTATTCCATCAAATTCAGGTTGAGTTCCTTGTCCTCTCATTCTTTTCGCCCCGTCTGATATGCACGTAAAATCAATCCCCGATAGCGGAGCCGAAAAAGGCTTCAAGATAAGGGAAAGAATAAGTTTAAGTTTAACTCAAAAAGATACGATTATGCACAGCAAGATTTTCCAAATCACCACAGTGAAGGTAACGAACGAAGGACGTTTGACAGAGAACACGCTCACCCAAAGCGATGGCAGTTTCTATGATTATTGCATGGAGATTGAGCCTGACATCAGAAAGCAATGCATCGACATTCTGGTGAATAAGATACTCCCGAACGGAATGTTCGAACTCACAGGCGAAGACACTCTTCTCTATAAAGGTGGCGCAGAGCAGTGGAAGAAAGAGTTTGTGGCCTACATTCAAGCAAAGGCCGGCGAACTGAATACCGAGAACGTACAAGATTGGATTGGCCCCGTTTATCAGCTTGAGAAGGCGCTGAAGAACCCGCTTGAAACCTCCTTTCAATTCTACATGGATGAAGAGGACTACACACGGAGTGCCGAAGAGTCCTACGAGTTCATGCGTAGAATATGTGAGATGGAGCCAGGCACAACGCTCTACATCGGTGGCGTGATTGACTATCACTTTTGAATATAAGGTAACGGAGGGACTAACCATCCCTCCGCAATATAATAAGGTATGGACAATAGATTGATTACAGGTCAGTTGGCAGAACAATTAACCAAATATCCGCTTTACTCACAAGATGGGCTTGGTAAAGCAGCCATTTGCATCGGCATTTTAGAACTTGCCAACATCAAATGGTATGTGTTAGAAGGGCAACAAGAGGGAAACGATTACACACTCTTCACGATTGTGGCTGGACTGGCCGAAACAGAATACGGCTACACTTCAGCTAATGAGCTTGCAAGCATTCAAGTGGATGGCTCCAAATATGGATTGGGGACGTTACAGGTTCAGCAACAGATAGGTTTCAAACCCATAGCACTTAGCTCTATCTCAGATAGCAGAGTGAAGCAATTCCTTTCGAGGTTTGAAGAGTGAAAATGAAATTCGGTAAACAGCGATTACCCAATCGAGAACAAAGCGTTTTGAAGGCAGCTTACATCTTCAAAACAAGGTGAGTAATCACCACAACTGAGAGTTTCAAGGCAGGTTCAAGAGGTCTTGAGGCTCTCTTCTTTTTTGTACGGCAATCAGAATAACTTGTTTTCGTCGCCGTGTGATTTCCGCCAAGCATCATACTCTGAATAGCTTGACCCCGAACTCCAAAAGCCTGACTTTCGTCTTCTTCTTTTGGGCTTACTTGAGCTGCCGTTAAACAGCTTGGAAAGCAAGTAGCCTCCCAATAAAACCAATATTATTTCCATGACTATAAGTTGTTTATACGTACACAAAGGTACTAAAAATCAGCGAGAAAAACGAATAAACTCGCCACAAAGTGAGTGTCAATGCGTATAAAAATGAGGTTCCAAGGCAAGCTTTGTTGCTCACCTTGGAACCATCGTTATTAGCGATGCCATGCGCTTCGAGCGACCACTTCTTCAAGCTCAGGCTTAGGGATCTCCTGCTGTGGCTTTTCTACTTTTGCTTCGGCATCCATCGATACGCTTTTATCATTGGTCTGGCTTTGTTTGGCCTCCAGTTCCAATGCCACCTCGTCAATACGTTGGGTAATGACCGATGTAGCACGTTTCACATCCATGAGGGTTGTCTTGATAAAGCTGGGCGACTCCTTCAGACTGTCGAGCCACGACTTCAAGTAAGCGGCGCTGTCATCCTTCAGATTCTTGGTCATGCCATAACGTTGAGCAACCAAAGCACTTCCCAGCTCAGCCACCAATTCTTCCTTGGCGTATTCAGCTGAACCGAAACCACTCTCAGGATTGAAGCGATTGAACATCTCAGTAGTTCCTGTTGAGTGGGTCATTTCATGAAAGGCCGTGCCGTAAAACGACTCGCCATCCTTGAACTGCGACTTTTCAGGCAGCGTAATTTGGTTCTTGGAAATCGAAAAGTAAGCGTTGTCCTGGTGCACCAAGTTGATGGGGCAAATCCATTTGTTCTCGGCTATCATGGCATCCATGGCCGGGAACTTGAAGCTTTCGCCTTCTCCTGAGAACGGTCTTTGCAATTTGTTGTCGGCTTCCAACTTGGCATACAAGTCGGGACGCGCCTCCTTCAAATTGGTTTGATCGACATTAAAGACTTGGTACACATTAAGTTTTGGATACACGTTGTACTGGGACTTTTCTTCATTACTAAGTCTCTTATAGTCCTCGTAGTTAATCTTCTCCTTGGTGTCTTTATCTACCACGGTGAAGGTGGTTAGCATAACCGGAAAACTCCGCTCGCCTTTGTTGATGCTCACTCTGGGGAGCTGTTGGCCATCAGCATCGGTGATAGGCTTCTTTGCGCCTTGCTTATCGGTTGTATAGTTCAAACCTACAGCACGATTGAACGTGCAGAACACAGGCAACTTGTAGTTTTGCTTCTCGCACAGCATCATCAAGAGCAGGGCATTCATGCCGTTGTACTCTCGACCTGAAAGGTTGCGTGGCCAACGAAGTGAGCCTTCTGTGAACCATGGCTGCTTCCAACCATCACTGTTCTTTAGCGACTCGATTTTCTCGATCATGAGTTCCGCAAACTTATCCAGCGCCTTGTCCTCGGCACTCACACCGTCGGACTGATATTTCTTGTAATCTGCCATACGCTTTCAGTTTAGAACGGACAATACGGTTGCTTCTCCCACTTGGCCAGATCCGACAAACGACAGCCGATGTTCAGCCTGTCATTGTACACCGACAATTCGAGTTGTCCCTTGGCTTCGACGTTGGCTTTCTCCACCAACCAGTCCTCTCGATCAGGAGCGAAACGGACAAAGCGAACCCACGTGAAGGCAAACTCTTCGCCTACCTTTTCTGCACTGAAAGCTGAGAACGCAAGGTAGGCATTACCTTTCTTGTCTTGCTTCATTTCAATGGTCTTGCCAAGCTTGCCACGGAACTGCAATTCTCCTTGAATCAAGTCGGGCTTTTCTGCACCAACCTGCGTGATGGTTTCTGTATTCAAGTTGAGATAAAGGGCTTCACCTCGCTTCTTGAAAGTCAAAACGCCCACTACTTCAACACGAGTGCCAATGGTCAATCCACTGGTCTCTGCGTTCAAGCCACCATCTTGAATGACACTTACTTCAACCAATTTATTGGCTGCATTCTTCACTGGGATTTGCACATTCACACCGAAGGTCGTAAACTGCTTACCCTCTCTTCCTGCGCGTACCACCGGGATTCTACCGATAGTGCCACATACTGTTACATTACACTTAATCATCTGATTATGATTTACTTTTTAATACTATTGCCATCTGACCAAAGAGTGTAGTATCGTAGTAATGTAGTTCTTTAGTGCGTAAGTATCTTAGTGTTCACTACAAAGTGTGAGCACTACTTTCGTTGTAAGTTTTGCGCCTGTCCTTCTTGTTCAGCCATGCGTTGTTCGTAGTTTTGAGAGGCCTGTTGAGAGAGTACGATGGTGTTGACCATACCGGCCACTCTCATTTCCTTAGCCTCATTGGACAGCGAACTATTGCCAAGCACTTGTGAGAGTCTAGCCATCTCTACTGCACTCAATTCGTGAGCTACATTGATGGTTCCATTGTTCGCATGAAGCACGGCTTTGCCATTCTCTCCAATCGTCAACTGACACTCCTTCATCGAGGGTACAAGCGACTTCAAGTCTAATTGACGGTTAGATACCGATTCTGAGATTTGCGCCTTTTGCTCTTCCTCGTTTTGGTTGTCGATTTGAACAGCCAGCATGAGCAAGCCGCTGTACATCGCAGTGGCCATACTCATCACGGGGTCGTTACCTGAGAGGCCGACGCTGCTATCTTCCGAAGAAAGGAGTTTCTTCATCCATTCATCGGGCGAGAGACTGGTGTCAATGGCAGGAGTGGCGTTCGTTTTGTACTTTGCCAAGAGGTCATTGCCGTTGTGTAGCGCCTGCTGGGTGAGATTGCCCTTTTGAGCTATCTCTGCCAAGTAACTTGCAGGATCTACGTCACGGCTGGTGCCATCTGCAGCAATGTTCTTCACGCTGAAGTGGAGGTGTTCGCCCGTCGTTCGAGTGCCAGTATTGCCTGTAACGCCCAACTTCTGTCCAGAGGAAACCACATCGCCCACCTTCACGCCAATAATACTTAGGTGCATATAGCTTACCTGCACCTTGGTGTTATCGGGACGACTGTATTCCACAGTAACGCTTTTGCCACCACCTGTTTGGGTGCTATGGTTGACGGCAACCACCTTACCATTACTCTCCGTGGCCAAGATGTCGTCTTGCTTTGCGCGAATGTCGATTCCCTTGTGCATCTGCTGCTTTCCGCTGCCCATAGGGTCATTTCGCATCCCAAATGGCGAGGTGACGAAAAGGAACGCTTCACGTTTTAAGGGAAATGAGTATTCTCCTGTTGGCACCATTGTTTGAGTTGAGGGAGAATCTACTGCTGCTGGCGCTGACGTTTGCCGCGCATTCTGCTCTACGCCAAACTGCTTGCCTTGGCTGCGCATTTCGTTCATAACCATCTGGTCGTACTTCTGCAGCCCATTTCTTTCGATGATTGATTGCAGACTGGAAGCATAACCGCCACCTGTAGCATAACCTGCTCGTTCAATACCCTTAGTCCAACCTTTATAGTCGTCGGGAGAAAGACTGAAACATTGGCTATAGCGTTTATTGTTCTTCAGGAACTGCAAGTGATGCTCATAGGAATCGCTCACGGTGTCATACTTGCAGAACTTCTCATTAGGGCGATCGTCCGTATAGAGGGCGTACTTGCCACCACTGTTCAACCAGGAGGAAGTAGCTTTGATGCCAAAGTGGTTGTTCTCATTCTGAGCCAACTGACTTTGCCCATTACTACTCTCCAGTATTCCTTGTGCCAGTATGACGGAAGCAGGAATGCCATAGCGCTTCATTTGCTCCATGGCTGCTTCCGCATACTTCTCGGCGTATGCTTGATTCTTGCTCATACTTATCGTTTCATGTGAGACTGTTGAGATTCTTGTTCACGCTGCGCACTCTGGCTTTCTTGCTTTTCTTGCCTTGGAGCCAGTTGGTCACAGATGGCCACTCGCTCACCGGCACGGATAAGTTTTGGCAGGTAACTGTCGAGTGCATGATACGGGAAACCAGCCATTGCAAGCGGCTTGCCTTCCGGGTTCTTGGACTTGCTGCTTCTTGTGAGGGTAATGCCCAAAACCTTTGAAGTCTTCTCTGCGTCCTGCATATAGGTTTCATAGAAGTCGCCACAACGGAAAAGCAAGATGGCATCGGGATGCTTCTTCTTCAGGTCGAGGTACTGCTTGAGTATGGGTGAAGGTTCAGTCATGGTTGCCTCACGAGGCTTCTCTTCCTCTTCGGCCTTGACCTCTTTCTTGGTTTCTTCGCTTTGCTTGACCACAGCGGTTTCACTCTGCTTCTGCTCAGTTTCCTTATCCTGCTTCTCATTGGCGTTCTCTTCCAACGACTGACCTTTTTTCAGCACATCGGCAAAGAGCGTAGCAGCTAAATGGGTTTTGTAGTCGTTCTTGTCTTCTGCCAACCACATGCGTTGCCATTGACTGGGCGATACCGCACGAGGTTTCAAGTCGGGAGCACCATTGATGGTAGCAGCACAAAGAATGACATCTTCTTTGGTCTTGAACACATTGACCTTCTGAATACGGTTGATGTCCAAATTCTGCGTTTGATGGCCGAACAAGTCCACCTTCAAGTCGGGCTTCATGGCTGCCATGGCGTAATACTTCTGTGCCAGTTCCACACGGAGACTATCCAAGGTATCTTGTGCCTGCTTCAACGTAGAGAAGAATCGGTTCAGGTCTGCCTTATCAGGATAGATGGAGAAAACCTGTTGTCCTTCGGGTTTGATGTACATGGCCCAGCGCTTGTTGTCGTCCTGCAACATCTGAATGCGGTCGAAACCAACTTGCTTTGACTGCGCCACAGCCTCTGTCACATCCAGCTTGCTCACGTCTTCCAACTCCCAGTTTCTGAGTCGGGCCACCGTGATGCCTTTTCCTGCAAAATAGCTATCATCGGGACGATAGCCCAAAGCGCCGTCAGGATTGTAGAAGCTCACCGTCTCGAAACCAGCCTGTTCCAAGGCACGTTTGATACGGTCTTTCGACATGCCCGGCACTTCATTGTTGACTTCCAATGAAGCGCCTGCAGGCAGAATTACATCTGCTGTTTTATGTGCCTCATCACGCACCAACACGACCATTCGGTTTTCCTTGTTGGGGTGCTGCTTGATTTCGTCAGCCACGAAGTAATGCTTGGGCATCTGCTCCTGCATCTTTGTAGTCTGTGCTTGATTGCGCATTGAGGAATATTCCACCTTTTGCCCCAACTCGGCACGCTTGATAACCTCCAACGCATTGTTCACATCGCTCTCCAGCGCGTCAATCAAGCATGGGTTCTCTTTCAGTTCGCGGTTCCAGAAATCCACCATGGGCATACTCTCTTTGCTGAGTTTGCCAGGTAGTCCCAGTTCCATCATCTTAATAGCCGAAGCCACTTCCACTACCAAGCGCTCCTGTTTAATGGCATCCTCCGATGGTGCCACGCCATTCTTCATCACCATGCCCTCACGTGCCAAGCGCTGCTGGTGACCGGTGGTGCTTACCACCTGTCGGAGCATCTCCTGTACGTAGTCGTTGTAATGGGCATAGTTGTTTTGCGGAGGCATGTAGATGGCATCTTTTTGCGAATCATAATGGGCTACGCCACTACCATCGGCACGAACGGCTACCAAGTTTTCACGCATCTTCTGCATGAACTCATTGACATGCCCACGGAGCTTTTTGTCGTCTTCGGGAGTCAGGGCCTTAATCTGTTCGCCACCATCCTTGGCCAACACGGCTTCATACATTTTAGGGTCTGCCATGGGCAACAAAGTTTGGTCGATATTGAAGAGCACACGGATTTCTCGGTTGTGCACACCTTTGTATTGCTTCTGTTCTTCTTTGGGCAGGGTGAGATAATCCTTACGAGCAATGATGTCTTCGGGATTATGGCGGTTGACGTACTTGTTCCAGTTGTACCAATTGAAGGGTACGCCTTTCTCGTGTTCCCTTACACTCTCGCCACGGTTCTTCGCATCGTTGTAGAGGGTGTAAAGGTTGGTCTTATAGCCGTTCCGGTCGGCGTTCAAGCCCATTACAAGCGCATTGAATGGACTCACCGAAACGCCTTTGGGATAGAACTTCGGCATACTCTTTCCTGCGGCATTGAGCCAATAGCCTTTGCTATCTGCAGCATCACCGAGCGCACTGGTGATCAACTCTACCTGACGCTCTGCTGCGTTCTTTTCTTGTAAACTCTTTTCTTTCATATTGCGTGTATTTAGTTATTGCTATTGAATGCCTCTCGTGCGATGAACGGCCTCGTTCTCTGCATCTCCGTAGTTGCGCTCTACCATCTGTCGCATCTGGTCGTTCTTTGCCAGTACAGCATTGGCCAAGGTGCTCAGAGGCAAAGCACCTGCTTGGTAAGCATTCACCACATTCTCGGAGAGTTGTATCGTGCAAGGCACACGGTCTATCGTGGCGATGAGACTGTGCCCCTGCAACACGGGATTGGAGATACGAGCGTTGAGCGGTTCATCGGGATAGACTTTGTATTGGGTATTGCCCACCCTTTGTACGGTAGATGCCGTACCCAACGCATCAGCCTTCTTGTTGTCCAAAGCTTCATGTCCAGCTTTGTTCAGAAGGTTGGCACCGCCCATACCGATGAGTGTCCATTTCAAGATGGGGTTCTTTACGAACATGCCTAACAGTATGGAGGCAATAGGCATGATGTTGTCACGAAGTCCCAAGGACTTGGTCTTACCTGTGAAGATGCCTACCAACACGTCGGGCAGCATGGCCAGCACGTAGCCCATATTTTTGGTGATGTCACCAAAACCATTAAGACCAACATTGGCTAATAATCCGTCCCAACCATTGGTATTGGTTTGTTCCGGATTGGTTTGTACTGCAGGCGACACTTGCTGTTCTTGCGGTGCTACTTCCTGCTGCGTAGAAGATGCAGCTACTTCTTGCTTGGGGGCTTCTTTGGCTTTGGCAGCTTGCGCCTCTTTACGTTGTGCTTCACCTTTCAGATAGGCCTCTTCCTGCCCTGGAGCTACAATGAGTGGTACATTCTTATACTTCTCATCGCGCTTCCCTGTAGGGATAGTCGGTAGGTTATTCACGAAGGGCGAAGCGGGTGGCGTAAATGTTTGTTCATTCCATGCCATAAGTGAGAAATTAGGGTTAGGGATAAATAGTTTGTTGGCCAGTCGGCTGTTGATAGCCTTTACCGTGGAGCTCTCAAAAGCATTGAGCGTATTGGCCTGCTTTCTGAATCCGACTATCACATCTTGATTACTGCCAAACACACCCTTGCTAAGGCCGGCCTGCATCGCCTTGGATTTCTGCTCTTGGGGAGTCGCTGTTTTCTGCTTACCGCTCAAGTAGGCAAAAGCCAAGTCGCTCCCCACAAAAGTGACGAAGCTTTTCCATGTGCCGACACCTCCCAATGACACGGCATCAATGACAGCACCTGTGGCTTTACCAGCCACCTTTTCTGTGCCACTTGGACGATAGGCTCGTTCTCCTCGGGCTTCAATCTCATTAGCCAAAGGCGATTTGAGCATTTGCTGTGGCAGTCCCCAAAGGGTGCTTTGGACGGCTTTGTGAAGAATGTATTCAGCCGATGATTTAGGCATTCCGTCTTTCACGAGCTTGCTGACCATCAGGTCTTCCATGCGTTGTCCGATATAGGCATAAGCCATATCACCGCCGAGCTGTTTGGAAAGGGCATCGTACTTGGGTCTGCCAATCTGCTTGACCACCGCTTCACGCCATTCTTCTGCCATGACGGCAAGGTCTTTCTGAATGGAGGGAGTCTGCTGGATTTTGGTGTTGCACATCCGCAGATAGTCTTCCACGGTCTTGCTGTTCCACTCACCGGTCAGTTGTACATGAGTCAACGCATCAAAGGGCGATACTGCCATAGCTGTATTGGCGGCGGCAAGGATGCCTGCCGGACTGCGTTGGTAGTTGGCAAGTTCCTTCACTTGCTTGCGGTTCAGCTCGTTCTTCACCTGCTTCATGACCGGAGCCATTTCTTCAGTGAAGTAGTGCTGCAAGCAATATTCTATGGCAGCAAACTGCTGCGGGTTCTTGATTTGACTCATGCTGTTATACGTTTATCTGATTAAGCAACTGCTCTCTTGTTTGTTCAATGGCGTGGTGATAGACTTCCATCTGCTTGGGGAAGTATTCTTCCAGCCATTGGTCTTTCTCTATTTGGTTCTGGAGGAAGAGAATGGCCAGTTGGCGAGTAATCTCCACTGACGATTCTCCTTCCTCTCGATTGTTGAACCATGCTTTTGTCCACCAGCGAAGGCCGGAACGGTCGGGATAGACGGTAACCAGTCTGGGGATGTCGAAACTTTGCACATCTATGTCTAGTTCAGCCAACGGATCTATCACACCGCTACTACTCAGGGCTTGCTCGTGGGCTTTTTTTTTAGAATTTCATCCAATGTGGAGAGATACACGTTGTGCCGCAGCGCCAGATAGTTCAAGAAGTCTGCTATCAACAGATTCTGCACCTTGCAGGCTATGGGCATCGCTCGATTACCAATGCCCAGTGGGTTGGCAATGGAGGGCATCTCCTCAAAGAAATAGTGCTTAGAAGCTGACTGAGTGAAAATGTTGCGAAGGGAACTCTCAGTACGTTCGGGCACGACGTAGATACCGTGATAAAGGTCTTGCATGTAGGACGGCAAGAAGCGAAGCATCAGTTCCTCTATTTCCTTCTGATACTTATCGTAGTCGGTAGCCATGCCCATTTCATAGGTTTCAAATTCTGGCATTCCGATGCGACCACTCTGTTCTACGGCTTTGAGGTTGCCATAGAGCATGGTGAGAAATTCCAAGGGATTGAGTTCTTCACCGTCGTACTTCACCTCAAAGTGAAGCAAGTCACCGCTGAGTGCTACTACCGTGCCAGCCTTTACTTGCTGACCGAAGTTCACATAGACATTGGCCAAGTGAGAATAGGTTACTTCGTACTTGCCGTAGCGAATCACCTGATAGATGCCATGCGTTTGGTCGTTGCCAATGCCTGCCACCGTTCCTGAAGCCAATGCGGCCAACAAATAGTGGTTGGCACTGAAGTCCACACCGTGATGGAAGAAAGGTTCTCCCGTCACAGGGTGCTTCTGCTGGCCATAGCCTAACGTCACTTCTACATTTTTGCCTCGTTCCTCAAAGGGCATACAATAGCCACTGGGCGAACGCAGTATCATTTCTTCTGTATATTTCATTCGTTTCTTGTTTGATTTATCGTAATGTTTCTTGCGCTTATTGACAGCTGAAATTATTGGGAAGGAAGATTTTTTTATTGGGAAGGAAAGAAAAACTTCCTTACTGCTATTTTCCCCTTTCTTACGGGTAAATATTCCTGCCAACGACTTATCGTTTCATACCTCCCGATGGGCGTTGTTCTTCTGCCTGTGGATTACTCCGCTGTTGCGCTTGTCCGCCACCGCCTCCCAGCAAGTTCTGCATATTGGAGTTGTTACCAATCAGCATCATGCCCAACATGGCACCTGCTATCTTCCCCAACCAGCCAAAACGGCCAAAGGTGAGAAAGGCTGCTGCCACAAGTCCGGCAATACTCAAGCCCGACACATTGCCTTTGGCCAAATTGCCAAAGAAGTTGCCAAACATATCCACACCGTTACCGCCGAAGATGCCACGGAAGAAGTTGGTCATGCCGCTCCACTTGCTATTGACATCGCTCATGGCTCCGTTGACGGCATCGACGGCTTCACCGGCTTTTGTCTTCAACTCTTTCACGTCGTTGGCGGCTTCTGAAAGGGTGTCCACGGTTTTTTCGCCCACCACAGCATCGCCAACGATTTCAACGACACTTTTATCCGTGGTGAGTTTCTCCCACGCCACATAACCCGTAGCACCACCTACAGCGGCAGTCTTCATCGCACTGCCTGCGCCCTTGAGGGTTTGGGCTGGATGAATCACGGTGTTTCCTAATGAGCGTCCACCAGCTTTGGCGAAGCCCCAAGTGCCTTTGGCGGCACCTCCAGCCATTTTTGCTATACTACTCCAGATACTCATATTTCTTAAATCTTGATGGTTTTACTTTTCTGCCGTATTGTTTCCACCGTTGATAACAGGTAGAAATGATACTGGCTTTATCTGCTTTCGGAGGCTGTGCGCCTTCTTGTATTTCGTTCCAAATGTCGCCCATGGACGTGTACTTCACGGCAATGGTGAGTCGTTGCAATTTCTTGTTCATGACTTTGAGCTTTGGACGTATACCAAAGACGATTTCGACGCGTTCCTTTTCGGTCATCTTGTTGTTGGCCAAACAGACATGACGTATGTCGTTGACTATCTCTACGCTGTTCATAATCAGCTCTCGATAGATTTTGTTGCGTTTCGTAGAGAGCGCTACCGCCAGCGCATTGCTGGGGTGCGCCTCTAACTGTTTGGTAAAACCGCCCATATTGTCTATCAATCGGTCTATCTCGTGATAGAATCCGTAGATTTGGGCGGCATAACTGATGATGGAGCGAAAGGAGTTTAGGTAGTTGTTGAACTCTCGCTGTAGGTCGGTCGTTGCTTCTACTTCTTCCTTCGTCCATATATGGCCGGTGGTTTGCATCAGCATGACTTTCTCCTGGTTCTTCAACTCCTTCTCTGCTTTTTCTGTGTACATGTAGATCATGCCAGCCAAGACTGGGTCGTTTTGCGCCTGAGCTTTGCCGATACTCACACAAATGAGCATGATGACGATGAATATTCTTGCCATGGTTACTCCTCCTTATCTTGTCAATGCAGCAGCCCTGCGCCATCGTTCCATAGCCATACTGGCTACTTCACTGTTGTCTCTATCAATCATGCCGGCGGTGGCTCTGTTCCACACGTCGATCATGGTGTAGTAGCGAATGCTCAAATAGAGTGCATTCAGTTTCTTTTGGAAGGCAGAGAGTTTATCGTTCAAAGCCCACAAAGTCTTCGAGCGTTCTGCGCCGGTGAGCATATTTTCGGCTCCTCCTTGGGCTATGCCTTCACGAAGTAAGGTATAGACAGACACTAATTCGGTGGCCGTTTCGATGTAGAGGTTGTTCATGCTCATCAAGGCGACTATGCCTTGTGGATTGTTGTTGATGGCCTTGCGAAGTTTTCCCAAAGTGATGAAGATGCGCACACCGTCGCTGTAGAGGTGCGTGCAGGCTTTGAGAGAAGAAGCATAGCCGTTAGCTGTTTTCAGATAGCTGTTATACTTCTTTTCCCACTTGTGTATTTGGTTGAACTCTGCCGCAATGGCGTTTTGCAGTGCGGCTGTTTTAGTCTGCCCATTGATTTGCTTGTCTATTTGCTTATTGATGACCTCATTACCTTCGGCCAACGCCATCCATTCCAAAGGATTGGAGGCGACGATTTGTGCCTGGGCTGATTGTATGCCAAAGCCCACTGTAAGCAGAATGACTGCGACTGTTTTACCTATTAGTAATCTCATAGATGCCTTTCCTCCTTTTGTTATATTCTACACGTTCACGGATCAAGGTGACATACTCACAACCGTTCTTCACACCGATGATGTCAAGGCGGGGCGTGGTTCTGTCTCCAGAGTAGATGCTGACAGTTTTTAATCCGCATAGCTGCTGGATAAAGGTCTGGTGCTCGTTGAAGTCAACGATGCGGTACAACTCCAGATAGTCCACCTTACGCTGAAATACACCATATTCAAAGACAAATTGTTCGTTTCCCACGCTATAGGTCATCCGCTTCAAATAGATGAAACGGTAGAGCAAGATGAGGGAAAGGATAAGCGTCAGAGCGAGGACGAAATTCGTAAGCGGAAGCCCGTCCATGCCGGCGTAAATCAGTCCGATGGGACAAAGCAGCAAAAGCGGCAGCTCGTTGATGACAAACTGCATCGCATGGGGTTTTATCCGTACTGTTCTATATCTGAGTTGTTGCATCGTTTCCTTTTTTGAGGGTTATCGGTGAAAGCGGAATTGTTTCTTCTCCGCTTCGTCCTGCTCCCGGTTTTCTTCATATTCTTCATCGCGTTCTACGACAACATTGTTACCGTTATCGTCGAAGGCGGTTTCTATTTGGTCGATCTGGCTGTACTGGCGTTTATCCAGCAGCTGGTCGTTCCAGTCCTTGAATCCCTGTTCACAAGGATTGTACGTCGTTTGACCACCTTGCCGCTTGTATTCCTCAAAGGCTTTCTTCAAGACCACATGATAGTCATCGGCATACTTAACAGTTTCCTGTCGGAGTTCGTCCAACTCTTCCTTACAAACCAATCCACTCTGTTTGGAGCTCTGAAGTTCTTGCCAACTCGATTCATACTTGGCATAGGCCGAACTGACGGGATAAGGCAGGAGGTCACAATCACCTGAGAAGATGTTTTGAGGGTCACTGAGCGACTTGAGGTAGGTGGCCATCTCATTGTACTTCATGATGTGGCCAATGCCCAGGGCTTCCATCGCTTTCGGAAAGCAGAACTCCTTCAAGTTTATTTCCGTTCGCTTGTAACCATCAGTAGTATCGACAACAACCAAGTTGCCGTTGGTGCCAATGTGACTATTGAAGGTGCGATTGGCCCTCGTCATTGCAAAATTGATGGCAAAGGTTTGTCCGGCTTCGTCACAATCGAATCCCAAATGGTGGTTGGCTTGATGGGTGGCATCAATCATCCCACGCATTTGCCCCAAACTTGGATTGCCGCCTGTGCTGACAAAGATGGCCTTGTTGAGTTCCTTCAACTCGTCTTCCAGTTCCCGCATTTCTGCATCGCCGCTGTAGGTGCCTTCACTCTGCATCTGCTCGTAGCCATGGATGCTGTCTTTGATATGCTCTTTGGTCAACTGGTAGTAGGCCATCGCATCGAAAACGCTTTCAAACCAATAGACATCGGTGGCTTTGTCAAGAGCGGTATCTCGTGGACTGGCGAACCACAAGCCTTCTGCAGCATTGGAGTTCTTCGCCATGCCTTTATAGGAGGTGACTCCTTTGGCATTGGGGCGGCTCCGCTCTTCCATACCCACAACCATATCTGGTTCACTGGGCTTGCGCAAAGGGAACGAGAGATTGGTGAAGCGTTTGCCATCGGGCATTTCCTTGGTGGCGAGAAAGAAGGCTTTGCTGAAGGCATACTGCGTGGTAAGGTCTATGCCTCGGGGCTTGAAGTAGCCGTAAAACTTCTTCTGACTGTCTCTGTCCTTGGGATAGAACTTGTGCAGTTCGTAGTCGCTCAACACAAAGGGCTTTGCTTCTTTCGCTGGTTCGAAGATGCGCTGCTTGCGTTCTTCCATGGGAACATTCAGCAGACGGTTGCACACCAAGTTGACCAAGCGGTCGGGTGACATGCCTACCTTGTAGTCTCTAAACATTTGGGGATGTTCTTTGATGAAACTGATGACATTGAAATTCTTTTGTTCAGGTGGTTGGAAGCAACAGGCTCCATTGGGTGTGACAAGGAATTTATCGCCGCGCACACGGCAGCCATCACTTCCTATGCGGACATACGACGGATAGCGGATGCCGTCACGCTTGTTAAGTTGGTAACCGGCATCCTGCAGGACTTCTTGAATGCTGAGCTTTTGCAAGAAGTCGCTATATTCGAGTTCGTTTTCATTCATGGGCTTTCTGTTTTAGCGTCCGTTACTCATGTGGTGGTCAGGGCCATCCATGTTCATTGCGGCCTCGAAATTGCGAGCAGCAACATCCATCGGGGTATCTACACCAGGTTTGAAATAGGGGTGTGGGTGGGCGCAATGCTGTTCCACATAGATTTCAGGACCGGAATGGGGTTCTTTGATATGTTCAATGTTATGAGCAATGTCAGCTGCGCCATAGGTCACGTCACCTGTAATGCGAAGTCCGGCCAACAAGGCTGCACCGATTTTGGTTCCTAACCCTACACCGTCACCTCTCGATTTCATGTCCACTTCGTTGAAGACCTTGGAGAAAAGTTTCATGCGGTGATAGTCGTCAACCGCCATAAACTTGTCGTACTGCTTTTGGGTTATTTCGTGGCTGATACTTTCGCCATTGATAACGGCAGTCATCTTGTACTTCCCCTCTTGTTCAGAAGGTTCCACTCGAATATCTTCCACTATCACCTCACGGCCATGTCGTCCTTCACGAAACCATCCCTTGTTCTCGTCTAAGTCCTGACCATGCACTCTGCCGACCTTGGGGCCATCAACTTCTTGCTCTACGGCCATTGGTTGGTTTTGCTTTTCAACCACAACAGGAGCGAGTTGAGCTTCCAACTCTTGCTTTACTTCTGGCTTCAGATTGATGGCAATTTGCTCTTTGCTATTGAGCATATCCATGGTAATCTTGTCTGCAAAATCGTCCTTGATGACGTTGTTCAGGATTTCCAAACGCTTGGCTACTGGCACCTCTTTGATTGAATTACTGGTCAGTGCTTTCAGTTCGTCAGCTCTCAGGTCGTAAATCATATCGCTCTGGGTGTTGCTCGACTGAATGGTGAGGGTCTTTGCTTTTTCATCGATGATGATGCCATGGGAGGCAAGGCATTCTTGCCACTTCTCATTGGAGAAATAAACTTGTGAAGTGATCAGTTCTTTGTAGGGTTTGGCTGGTTCCTGACTGCGAGGGCGATTGACGGCTGGCGTGATGACGCTCTGCAGCTCTTGAAGCACATCCTTTTGAGGGACTTGCGCTTGCTGCTGATTGCCTTTGTTGTAATAGAAGCTGTAACCACCGCTTTGTAGTTCACCGGGTTTCAACCTTCTGTCGGGGCGTTCATCCACCATCGGTGCTCCGGGATAGAACATAGCTCCACCCACTCTGCGCAGATGGAAACCTGCTTGCTGTCGAGGAGTCCAGCCCAAGAAGTCGGGATGCCATCCCAACCTGCCGTACTCACCAGCACCAATGCGGTAGCCATGGAGACCCATAGCTACTCGGCCATTGGCGTTGCGAGCATGAACAAAGTTTCGGGGCATATAGAAGTCGTTGCCAACAATGCTTGTAAAGACGTTATAGGCTTTCTTGTTGGCATAGTTGGTGCCCCAATCGGTCAGAGCGAGCATCTGCTTCTCTGTCAGATTGTAGGTGAGCAACGGAGAATCGTGACCTTGGACGGCCAACTGATACCCATTGCTATTGGAGAGAATATGGGCTTGCATACCGTTGCGCATGAGAATGTCACGCATCTCGGGCTGCAAGTCCATCTCTCTAGGATTTGTATTCTTTCTGATAGCCATTGTCTGTAGGGATTAAGCGTTACCTTCGTCCATCGCTTCTTCGAGCTGCTGGGACTTGTAGTTCACGAATTGTTCGGCGGTTTCATTGCCGATGCTCAGGGAGCGTTCACGGCAGTATTCTTCATACTCGTCCTGCCACTCTTCGCTAAAATGGTTGACATAGTCCAACCAATCGTACTCTCCTCGCTGCATTTTCTCCACGAGGATGTCTTCTGAATAATAAGGGCCTTTTCGCATGTTCTTTCTTTTTTGTTAGGTTATTTATGGAGCGAAGCATTGCGCTGGGCGCTCTTCTTCTGCTCATTCCAGAGTTCTTCGCTGTACTCGTCTTCCAGCACGTAGTCGTGGTTGCCCTCGTCGTCAGTTACCCAACAGCCATAGCAGCCGAAGGTGAACTTGTCCCAATCGCGTTTGCCACGCTCTTTCCATTGCTGTTCGTCGCCCTGGGCAAAGCGGATGCCGGTGGTGCTATTCAGGTCGATGCCGACGGTGACAGGCTCGTCGTCGATTACGAAAGTGAGAGGTTGGCCATTCTGCATGGTCTTAATCTCTGCACTGCCAAGTCCAAGTTCTTCGGAAAGCACTTGCAGGTTGCGGCCAATGACAGGCGTAGGCACGTTCATTACCTGATTGGTCTCAGGGTCGATTTGCACAAAGGCCTTAATCATGGTACCTTGGGGTGACATCACATCGGCCACCACAGCCTTGCCGTCTTTGAGCAACTGCTGTTGGTTGTCGTCAAATTGTTCTAAGGGTGCATACTTCAAAACCGGATAGAACATGACATCGACTTTGCCATCTTCCATCCGGACAAATGAGAAGCGGGTGCGACTCTTTATGAGTTCACCCTCGTCATTGGTGACGTGGATAGGGAGCACAGGAGACTGGCGACCACTCCAAATGTCTTCCAAGACGTGCATGGGCAGGTCTTCGATCATCTCGTGAGTGAGGCCAAACTTCTCAAGCGTCTCGTAAGGGATTTCTCCCTCTTCAAATTGATTGCATTTCATACTTAAAATCGGATTTAATGAATATTTCGAGGCCAAAATTATAGTGAGAAATGCTGATTAAAGAAATATCTTCTTCTATAGAGATGTGTTTTCTATTTTATTATGCTTAGAGTATGATAATACGCTTATATTCATACTTCAATCATATATATTGTTATATTTAAGAGCGTCATCAGGGTGAGATTCGTCGCTACGATTTTTGTGGGCTACTTTTGCAGTCATGAAGTCATATAAAGTTCTGCTATTTGCCATTTCACTGTTGACTGCAAACACAGCTTTTGCTCAGTTCAACACCGTGTCGCAAGACGTGCCTAGATACAAAGTAAGCGTGAAGTCAGCCTCTGTGCCAACTCCACGCTTACCTGATGCACCTTTAGCATCAACCAATACCAACTCGAACTCTCTCCAAGCTGGCCAACAAAAAAAGCAGATAGACCTACGCCTGAGCGTGGCCTATCCACTTAAACATATTCAAGTCACCAGCCCCTTTGGCTATCGACGTGACCCTTTTACAGGTAAAAAGCGAATGCATAACGGTCTTGACCTTCATGCACGCAGCGACAAAGTCTTCGCCATGCTGTATGGCATCGTCCACAAAGTCGGCTACGACAAGCGTTCTGGCATCTTCGTCATACTTCGCCATGGTGACATCACAGTCAGCTACTGTCACCTCTCCAAGGTTGCCGTTCGTAAGGGCGATGTGGTTTCTGCAGGAACTGTGGTCGGTGTTACTGGGAATACTGGACGCAGCACTGGGGAGCATCTACATATTATTTGCAAGCTGAGGGGGAAGCATGTGGATCCGATGGCGATACTACGATTCTTGGTTCATTATCAGAAGTAAAAAGCAATTCTACAAGTCCCCCATATTATAACAAAAAAGTTGTAGCTAATTTTTGCATTGTGGACATCCATTTTTCCGCTTTAGTAAGTTAAACGGATATGATTCCCATTCATAGTCACATTTCCGACATCTGCACTTCACTTTTTCGCTTGATTTCTTATATTCGCTTAATAGTTCTATATAGGGAAATCTTTGAGCCAATTCCTGTTTGTATGTCATGTCGGATTTTATATTACCAGAACACTCTGGACAACCAGAATGAAGGCAAACTCGGTTGTAGACAGCAGCTAAATATGGTTTGTGTAGAGGATTCTTACATTTCCACCATATCTTTTTCTCCGAACCGCACGATACTTCAGATGGCCTCAATTTATTTGAGTCGCACCATTCTTTTGCCAATTCTGGATAGTTATATTCTACGCTCATGTCGTATGACGTTTGCTTTCCATGACAGACGGCACATCCCGTATGTCTCTTTACTCTACTTGCACAAGTTGCATGATAACTATGTGGCTTTCCATTATTACAATGCCAATAGAATTGCTTTGTACTATTTGTAGCCAAAATCGTTTCCGGCGTGTAGCCACTATCTTTATTCATTTCGTAATCCCATTCAGCCGCGATTTCTGGAGCAACTATTGCTAAGCTTTCAAGAGGGTGAAAGGTTTGATGGGCACAGTATTTACAACCTTTTCCTGCTAGATGTTCTGCTGGCATCTGAGTAAACTCTCCATGTTTAGGACAGATGATGGTTACAAATTTCTTGCTGTTTTCATACTTTACTTTTGAATAATCAAATTTGTTGCCGTGCACTTCTTTTGCTTTTCGAATCCATTCTTCTGTAGTGTAATTCTCACGGTTAGAACACCGAGGACAACCAAATCCTTGGTTTCTGCTACCTATTACAGCCTCCCATTGATAACCGCACTTAGGACATTTCCAAAAGGCTTTCTTTGAAGAACTTGGATATACCTGTTCAGGCCGCAATGGAGCATTCTTATCGTAGTCCCATTCTTTTGCAAGAGAAGGATTTATGTTCTGTAAACTCTTTTCTAATGGAACTATTGATAACTGCTCGGATATTTCTTTGCGTATGGATTCGATGTCTACTTTTATCTTTATCTTTTTGTTAGATTCAACAGCAAGATAGGACATCAGCTCAGGAATAATATTGTTTAGTTCAGAATAGTCGTTTGTATATTTGAATCTAAATACAACGCTTCCATCATTTATCGCAGGACACCCCAGCTCACGAACTCTTATAAGAGATATACCCATTCTCGCCAAAGCTTTAGTTTTACGGCTATCACGAATTAATTTAGTTTGGGAACTATGGTAATACTCCCCATCATATTCTATCCCTATTTTAAGTGAAGGAATAAAAATATCCATGTCGTACCTCCCTTGTTTATATCCGTTTAATGCATCAGGAAAGACGGATTTAATATAGTAAAATATCGCTTGCTCAGGGAAGGACGATTGATGTCCTTTTGCACATTCTGGGCATCCCTTGCCTAAATTTCTATTATTAATCTTTGCTTTCCATATATGTCCTTTGGAACACTTCCAAAATACAGAGATATTTGCGTTAGCAAATACCTTGTCTGGAGAAAGGGCATTAAGTTCATAACACCACTCTTCTGCCAATTTGGGATTAACAATGGCAAGGCTATTCTCTGGAGATAACTTTTGATGGCTACAATAAGGACAATTACCTCCTGTGTTAGAAATTTTATTATTTGGAGTAGATAGATAACTTGGATGTCCATGTATGCATTGCCACCAATATTTTTTATTCGTATGAGCTGATATCGTGTCTGGATCAACGTCGTTTAAATCATAATCCCATTTATTTTCCACAACATCAGGATACTTTGTTTTCAAACTGTTGAAACCTGGAATTATAACACGTCCTAAACATATGGGACATTTATCGCTTTCATTATTTCGCTTGCTTGGACTAGTTCTATTACAGATTCTTTTTATATATGATTGATGGCATATTGGACATATCCAATATGCTTCTTTATGTGACCCCGCACTAATTGTTTCAGGTGTTACACTCCCATTCCTATTATAATCCCATTGTGATGCAATGTCTGGAAACATTTCTGCCAATGATTTACTATGTGCCATATTCTATTTAGGATTTTATATTCCAAGTGATACAGTTGATTGCTCCACCTTTATTTACTACTTCAGAAGCTTCAATCTGAAGCACCTTAGATTCGGGATAAAAGCCTTGAATTTGTTGAAGTGCTTGTTTATCCTCATAGGTGCCTAATCCTGGGAGGATGATAACATCTCCTATACGCAAGAAGTTGATGTAAGCCCAGTTATTTTTACTACGATGCTCCACTTGATAACAAAGTTTCTTTACCGTAAAGTGTTTGCTCAGTATATCTTCAAACCTCTTAGCGTAATAAGAATCAAAATCATCGTAATTGGTCAGAAGAACTGTGTTGTCGTCGATAGCCTTAACGATTCCGTCTGCATGTCCATAAGGTTCTTTCTTATCCCATGGCAACATGATAACATCACAATGGAAGATTGAACGAAGTTGCGCTCTTACTTCTGCAGGTTTAAAACGGCTATTTTCAACATAGACCTTTTCCGTCATGATAATATATTATGATTATCCTCAATTGGG
>LAHS01000259.1_pt1 | contig 56062 bp, 62 predicted proteins | sample 329651 | NCBI WGS metagenome assembly LAHS01 (sample SAMN03275699, study PRJNA271635) | activated sludge metagenome | isolation source: sample C-1 Sludge from hydrolytic chamber (first chamber) of Anaerobic...
ACCTATTGGGGTCAGTTCCGGGTTCAATCTAACACTTTTTCTCTTATGTCCCAGCCTCGTTTTTGCTATGCTGTGTTGTCCGTTACGGCGATGCTTTGCGGGTACACACGAACGTCTCAACCCTAGTGTATGTTTAGTTGTATACTAGAGTCACTGCCCACCTCCGCTATTACAATTAGACCTTACTTTTGTAACGCTTTTAAACGCTTTATCGCCGAATGTACAGTAAGTCTATGAAAAGCTAGTAATTTCCCTTTATAGATGACCCCATAGACACCATAAGGGGTAGGAGAAAGTCTTAACAATTCTTCTCTATTTTGCACATCAATGATTTCAGCATGAATGCCTAGTTTTTTTGCAGCCTCTACAACATTATCCGTTGCGATATCTACAAAGGGACATTGAGGTGTTCGGAATACTGTTAGCTCCTGATAAGATGCTAGGCGCTTATCCCAATCGTTCGGAAAGTATGGGTTTGGTGCATTTTTGAACTTATAAACGAGCAATTCAAACCCATTTGGTGCCTGCTCTACTTCTTTAAAGTTATGTTTTAAAAAAATTTGCTTACTCGGAACCCACGAACTATTTGGGTTTGTAATGACAATGACACCTGATTTCTGTTGTTTTTTTGCATCTTCTAAACAACTATCAATCAATTGAGAAGCATAGCCCTTTCCAGTCATACTTACCCATAAACAATGAATCACAACATAGTTTTCACCGAACACAACCCTTGAAGAATACTCGATTGGTGTATACTCAATAAAACCTGCCTGCTTATTATTGTCCATTATTTTTTTATACTTTAATCCTTCATGAAACCTTTGATAAAGCCAGTTACTTTTATTTATATATCCTGTGGCATGCGGATTACTGCGTAGACAAAAGCAGCCACTTTGAACAATATTTTGTTCATTCAATTCGATGATACTTTCAATTGCCAACCGAACTCCCCCTCAACAATAGCAGCGTACTTATAAGCTTATAAAAAAACCAAATCAAGTATTGATTTGGTCGTCATAAATATCTTGCTTTATGCTTTTAACGATATAAATAATCGCTCTTGCATTTTTTCTTCAAATAGAAACTTTTTCATACTCATCCCTACTAAGTTTACTAATAGTTCCTCAATATCACTTAGAGAGTAATAGAGAAATGTCCCTTCACGCATAGGACGCACTCGTTTGTCTATCGTCAATTCTTCCTCAATAAAATAGGCAACATTGACTCCACAATGCTCCATTAGTTGCGTAATGCGCTGATCATCTCCCGGATTAATAAAGAACGGTACAATTTTGTCAATATACAAAATACTCTGAACAAGCTTGATGAAAAAGTTTTCTCGAACAGCCGTTTCGACAACTAAAATAGTTGTTTGCTCATGCTGATAATCCATGTACAAAACATTTAATTGTTCTTCCAACAATTTATTTAATATGAGTATAGAATTTTTATATTTCTTCATATCAGTTTGTATTTCTCTCGTTAGTAGTCGAAGAATACGAAAAGCTGGTAGAAAAATTTTTAAAACAATTTCTTTCGGATGAAGATGGTCAATCAATTTACTGAAATGTACCCTTAAAGAAACTTCATCATTACGTATCAATTGCTCGATAAATAAATTAAAAATCTCCTCAAAACTATTGGCACGATAATCAATCATTTTAACAATCTTGACACTATAATTCAGCGGTAAGTTCATAGACGTTTGTTCATCTAGTAACTTTACTTTCGGTAATGTTGGGAACATATCATAGACAAGCTCTACTTGTGCACTTCGATTATCAGATAGTAACACAACTGAGTTTACTGGATAGATACCAAGACATTCTACAAATTTGTTCATAAACTTCTCATTATATAAATGCCGATCACGATATAGAACAGCTAAAGCATCTGTTGCACCATATCCAGAATGGTATACACGCTTTGAGGTCATTGCTGAATAGACATCAATAATTTGTAATAACTGAACACCTTCACTCATCTCATCTGCACACAGTTGGTTAGGGTACCCTTTTCCAGCAAAGCGTTCGTGGTGATCGCGTGCCAAGTAAGCAATATCAGCTTCACCATTTTCTATAAGAAGCTCATAGCCTTTCGTCGTATGTGTTTTGACTATATCAAATTCATCTTCGGACAGCTTTCTTTTTACACTTAAGATTTCTTGTGGAATAAAAACTTTGCCGATATCGTGAAATAAATAACCTCGTGCAAGCATCTCAATGTCTGTTAAGCCTAATTGTCGGGCAAAAATCGTTCCAAGAACAAAAACATCAAATGAATGGACAAATGAGTATTCATCCCACTCCTTTAAACGCATAAGCAAATCGTAGCGATGCTTTTCTGCTAAAATCCGTTCAAATATGCCTCTGACATATGCCGTATCCTGCATACTTTTTAATATTTGACCATAACGTAATTCATGTACAACATTTTCTAACGTTGACATAAATAGATTACTAACCGCTACTTGATATTCATCTATTTCTTCATTTTTCTCCAAGAGTGGTGCAAAAATATCTTCGTACTCCATTGCACGTTGTATACTTAAATCATGAACAATTCTTACTGAATCTGATGATAGGTAAACTGACAATTCTTCTACTTTTCTAAGTTTAAGTAATGCAATAATTCTTTCTGTTAGCACTAAATCTTTTTTAGCTAATAGGCGATATTCGGAAAAAATATCTTCTGCTAAAATATCACCGGCTTCTACTTCATCAATACATAATATCACTTTTTTTAGCATTTTATCAGCCACACACGCATGGTTAGAGCATTATGTGACCTCCCTCCCTTTTCCATAGGACTGCATTAATCTAATAACGTACAACAGTACGTTTTGCTGATAGAGGCATGGTTTTAAAATAGTTTGAAATTACATTCCTAAACTTTAATTCGCATAATTATACAAGAATAATTAATATTACATTTCTTTGTATCTTTACAATATCATAGGTTAAAATGCCTTTTCAACTAGTATATGGGGCTTAAATGATTAGTTAATACTATGCATATATTATAAACCACCTAAAAATTAGTTATTTGTTCTTATTTATTTTATTTATTTTTATCGATATTGAGACAACGTTATATTTCATTTGACCTATTTAAAAATATAGATAAATGTATATTTATAAAAAATAACCATTTTTCTATTAATATAAAGAATGGCTTAAAAAACAAAAAATTTCTCACTAAATGTTATCTACTAATCTTTTTTTCCTAGTAGCATAAGCTCATTGCTATTTATATCTCATAATTCCCATTTTATAGTGGATAATATTCCCTCTATTCTCACCTTCAACAATTTGTTATAAATATATTATTATAGTTAATCTTTTATGTTAAAGTACGTATTTTTAACAATACATAGTAATACCAACCATTCACAATCAATCGTCCGGAAGTTTGAAACTGTACATAGGAAGGATTTTTACTAGAAAAAAGCAAGCTATAAAAATGGACATTGGAGGAAACAAATTGAATACACATCGTTTTTATCAAATGGTTATGGCCGCAACTATCGCAACGAGCGCCATTGTCATAGCACCCCCAGCATATGCTGCTTCATCATTCCCCGATATAAATCCCTCTACAGAGGATGGGAAGGCAATTATAAACTTAGCAGAGCGTGGAATTATATCCGGCTACCCAGATGGCACGTTCAAGCCCGCAAATTTTATTACCCGTACACAGGCTGCCAAAATTTTAGCAGGCATTTTACATCTTGATACTGTTCATGTAACAAATCCTAACTTTAAGGACATTACTCCTGACAATGAAAACTACGGTGCCATCGCTGCACTAGCAGAAGCAGGAATCATCCGAGGCTCTAATGGGTATTTCAACCCAACGAAACAAATTACACGAGGTCAATTGTCGAAAATGATTGTCAAAGGTTTTGATTTAACAATTACTGATGATATTGATATTCCCTTTACGGATGTAAAAGCTGGCAGTGAATACGAGCCATATATTCAAACATTATTTTCTAATAACATTACAAAAGGCACGACACCGACTACTTTTGGTACCCAAAGTTATGTAAAACGTTCTCAACTTGCTTCTTTTGTAGTAAGAGCAGAAAACACTCAACATAATGCTACGATTTCTGCAAGTCGTTTTAATCAAGATTATATTTTCGCTTCTTATGGTGGAATTGAACCCGCAGAGGATATTTTCACATGGGATGACGAAGAGATTATGACAAATACCATTACGATTAAACCTTTAAAAGAAGGTACTGGTAAATTAGTAATTTCTGGTTTTAGCGAAGAGACAGAAGAGTTCACAGATTTCTTTTTCTTAGTTCATGTAAAAACTGTAGATGGCAAGCTACAAACAACGCTTGAAGAGGTAAATGAAGAAGACTATTTAGAACATCTACCGCTCAACTTAAATGAAACAGATTTAACGTTCACACCTACAGAAGTAAGTATACAAACAGCGGATGGACAAGCTTTATCTTCAGATTCCTATGCACTAGAAACAAAAGATAATGGTACAACACTATCCATTTTTAAAGATGGACAATACTTATTAACTTTCACAAATGGTACCCAACAACAAATAATGGCGGCTGATGTATATACGTATGATTTTGTACGTAGTATTGACCTTTACGAACTAACGGACGAACTAACATTTACAAGCGATTATTTTACTTTTGAACCAGTGCAAGTTGCATTAGAAGATTTAGATGATGGTTCTGATCCAACTTACAAAGTACCAGTCAAAGCAGTACTTAATGGAAACAAATTGATTGTAACACCCTTAGCAGAGGGCAATGCCATGATACATGTAACTGGAAAAAATGGAGAAACTGCATATTTAAATGTTGAATTTATGAAAATTGCAGGTAAATGGGCAACTTATTACGATTTATACGATGATATGGAAGATTACTAATTCATCATGTAAAAATGCCAGAGGGTACATTAATTGTCCTCTGGCATTTCTGTTTTATCTTTAGATGGTCTTAACTGTAATTCAGGTGTTCTTTCTAATTGCTCAATAAATTTCTTTGTTTTAAAGCGGATCCCCGTCTGTTCCTCATAAATCGTGGTAATAATTTTTTTTATGAAATATTTTGTTTCTTTTTTCAATTCCAGTTTACCAATCTGATCAATTGGCACGGTATAAAACATGCGGATTAACTTTAACTGTGTTGGTGTTAAGCGAATGATATATGGATCATGCTGATAACAGCGGTGGCATAGGAAACCTCCTTGTGCAAAGGAAAAGGCAAATTCTCCATCCACTGCACCGCAAGAAGCACAAGCATGTAGTATCGGTTGCACACCCGTATAAGGGAGCATTTTCCACTCTACAAAAAGGGTAATGGCTTCTGGATCATAGCCATCTTCAATTGCTTGTAATGCTTGCAAGAGTACTTCAAATGCAAAAGGTTCTGCTTTTCCCTCTTCCACTACACGTTCCACTAGTTCCATAATATAGCTCGCATAGGCTGTCGCTATAATATCCTCACGTATATGACGCATTGAATTGAGATGCTCTCCCTGTTGCAAAGTGCCCATACCTGTATGATGCTGCACCATAAACATACCATATGTAAAGGGCTGTGTTACGGCTGATAATCTGCTTGAAGGCTTTTTGGCCCCTCGCGCCATCGTTGCTACTTTACCAGCCTCTCGCGTTAGTAGCGTCACAATTTTATTGGATTCCCCATAAGCACGCACCTTTAGCACAATACCTTCCCATTTATAAAGCATCCATCCCCCTCCTTTTTTCAAGTTTTCCATGAAAATAGAGCTCTCCAAACATATTTGGACAGCTCCGTTTTCCCTCTTCTGAATCAAGCATTACTTCAACTGTTTGTCCACTTCAACAACTCGATAAGGAAGACTTCGTTGAAGAACCAAGCTATGTGAAGAAAATTAATATTCATCATCGCGGAATCCAAAGTCACGAAGATGTGTCGATTTATTACGCCAATCCTTTTGCACTTTTACCCATAGCTCTAAATATACTTTAGAACCCAATAACATTTCGATATCTTTACGAGCTCGGATTCCTACTTCTTTCAGTAATGCTCCACGCTTCCCAATCACAATGCCTTTTTGAGAATCACGCTCTACAATAATTGTCGCGGCTACACGAATTTTCCCTTCGTTTTCTTCATCACGACGAATTTTATCAATGACTACTGCAATGGAATGCGGAATTTCCTCACGTGTTAAATGTAACACTTTTTCACGAATCAACTCGGAAATGATAAAGCGCTCGGGGTGGTCTGTTACTTGATCGGCAGGATAATATTGTGGGCCTTCAGGTAAATATTTAGTAAGTGTTGCTAGTAAGTTTTCAACATTATTACCTTGCAGTGCTGAAATCGGCACAATTTCCGCAAAGTCATAACGTTCCTTATAACTGTCGATAATACCCATTAATTCATCTGGGTGCACTTGATCGATTTTATTTATGACTAGAAACACAGGCGTTGGATTACCTTCGAGCATTTCTAAAATAAACTCGTCACCTTTTCCAAGCTTTTGCTCCGCATTTACCATAAACATGATAACGTCCACTTCACGCAATGTATTTTTAGATACTTTTAACATGAAATCGCCTAGCTTATGCTTTGGCTTATGGATTCCTGGTGTATCAATAAAAATCATTTGGCTATCGTCTGTTGTTAGTACACCTTGTACTTTATTTCGTGTTGTTTGTGGCTTATCACTCATAATGGCAATTTTTTGACCAATGACCCTGTTTAAAAATGTAGATTTCCCGACATTTGGTCTTCCTATAATTGAGATAAAGCCTGACTTATAGCCAGTGTTATTTTCCAGCATTCTCTAAATCCTCCGTTGTAAATGCAAACGGTACTAATTCGCCAACTGACGTTACCGTGACATCACCTTTTAAATTTGTTAAATAGACAGGCATAGTTGGTGGGCAAAACTCCACCATCACTTGGCGACAAGCTCCACAAGGCGCACAAGGGCCTTCCGTATCTGCTACAATCGCAATTGCCTCAAAATCATAAACACCTTCTGAAATAGCTTTAAAAAACGCCGTACGCTCCGCACAATTTGTCATACTATAGCCAGCATTTTCAATGTTACAGCCGTGGATGACATCGCCATTTTTAGTCAAAAGCGCAGCTCCTACTTTAAATTTCGAATAAGGAACATATGCCTTCTCGCGTGCTTTTTTTGACTCTTCTAGTAATGCATGCATATCTATCTTCATCTATGCTAATTCTCCTCTACATAAAAAATCAAATATGCCTCTTTTACTAGGCACTATCCATTACGCCACAACGTAATTGCGTCTAGATTCTTTCGAGCATGCTTGAAAAGCGCCTCTACAAAATCTGTGACATTTGCTGGGGTTTTCAATTGATTTTTGCCAGCGTTTAAACCACACATGCATAAGAGCATAATTGGCATTTATCCTCACTTAGCGAAGTGGTAGCTTGTAATGGAACTAAACTAAAACCATTTCGGTATAAAGATAAGTAACCCGATTATAGCACTGAATACCGCAAATACAAGCACCGCACCCGCTGCAATATCCTTAGCTTGCTTAGCGAGTGGGTGAATATCTGTTGATGCTAGGTCTACAACTCGCTCAATCGCGGTATTAATCATTTCAAGCGCAAACATCAGTGCTATTAATAATAGCACAATCAACCATTCAACTCGTGATAAACCTGTGAAATAACCAGCAATGATAACAATGCACGCACTAAGCAAATGGGATCGAAAATTTTGCTCTTTACATGCTGTGATTATTCCTTCAAAAGCATATCCAAATGAACGTAAATATTTGCGTAAGTTCATTTAGTCACGTCCTAAGCCAAAAGTTTGTAAAATCTCCTCTTGTTTGCCGAACATCACCTTTTCATCTTCAGGTACCATATGGTCATAACCTAATAAATGCAAGAAGCCATGGACAGCTAAAAAGCCCAATTCTCGTTCAAATGAGTGCCCATATTCTTCTGCTTGTTCCTTAGTGCGATCCGTGGAAATTATAATATCACCTAAAATGCGTGGCATGCCTTCAAATGTTACTTCCATTTCTCCCTCGCCTAACTCTTCTAGCGCGAAGGAAATCACATCTGTTGGTTGATCTTTATCGCGATATTCTCGGTTAATTTCTTGGATAGCCTCATTTGTGACAAAAGTTACTGATACTTCTGTTTCAGGTTCTATCTTTTCCACTTTTGCAGCATGCTGTAAAAGCTTTTCTACAAGCTCCATATGTTGTGCTGTCACTTCATTTGTTTCATCTGTAAAATCAATCGTTAAAATCATTAGTGCCTCCTACTTATCTGCCTTTGGATATTCAATACGAGAATGGAAAATCCCATTCAACGTCTCACAAAGTACTTGCTCTATACATTTTAACTCTTTTATTGAAATATCGCATTCATCAAACTGATGATCTTGTACACGGTCATCAATAATTGCTCGAACGAGTTTATGAATTTTCTCAGCATTTGGCTCTTTCATCGAACGCACCGCTGCTTCCACACTATCAGCAACGCTTATTACAGCGGCTTCCTTCGTTTGAGGTTTTGGTCCTGGGTAACGGAATTTTGCCTCATCTATTACTTTTCCTTCTTCCTTCGCTTTGTAAAGGAAAAATTTAAGTAGACTTGTACCATGATGTTGTAGCGCAATATCAATAATTTCTTGTGGCATTTTATAACGTCTTAGCATATCTGCGCCATCAGTTGTATGCGCAATAATTATTTCAGCACTTGTTTCTGGAGGCATGGAATCATGCGGATTCATACCTGACATTTGATTTTCAATGAAGAAAGCTGGTCGTTTCGTTTTGCCAATATCATGATAATAACAACCTACACGAGCCAGCAATCCGTCCGCACCTATCGCTTCGCATGCCGCTTCAGCTAAATTCGCTACCATTACACTATGATGATATGTTCCCGGTGTCTCCATTAGTAGCTTTTTCAGCAATGGATGATTTGGATTGGAAAGCTCAATGAGACGTAATGTGGAGAGCAAACTAAATGCTGACTCAAAAAATGGCAATAGTCCCATTGTTAGCGCACCAGATAGTAGAGCTGATAATATCGCAGCTATAAAGTAAAACAATAGCTCAGATAATCCATAAGATGATTGTGTCATCAATAAATAAAATGCGATAAAGCCCATATTTACAACGGAAATTACGGCAACCGCCTGCATAATATGCGAGCGCTTTTCTACACTACGCATAAAGAATAAACTCGCAAAGCCACCAAATATGATATACAAAGTAATTTCCATCTGCATTACAGAGGAATATCCTTCTTGGAAAATAACCCCTGCTGAAGCAGCTGTCATGACGGTAATAAGGACTGCAGCTCGATCATCAGCGAGCAGACGTACAAGCATTGTAGCTAAAGCTGTTGGGAATAAAAAGGCAATTGTTACATCAAACCCATCCGCCACTAAGCTTATAAACTTCATTAACAAGATAGAAAAACTATACACAATAACTGTTACGAGCAATGCATTGCGCTTTTTCTGTTCTTCTATTTCCCAACGATCAAATAAAATATACATAAATATCATTTGAATGAACGTTAAAATAATTAGCCCTGCAATCGGTTTCAGCGATGCTTTATTACTCACCATACCAAGTAGCTCTAACTGGCGATAAGCCTCATTATCAATAATCTGACCTTCTTGTACGATGATTTGACCTTGTAGAATACGTGTTGGTTCAACGGCTTCCTTTGCTTGTTCTATTCTAACTTTCGTTTGTTCCTCATTAATGGTTTCGTTTTCGATAATACTAGCACGTCCAATTGATACGACGGTACTTAAAATCTTATCAGGATAGCCACGCTGTCCACGTATTTTGGTTTCAAAATCATTTTGAGCAGCTAACACATTTTCTTTTCGAATTGATTTTTCTAGGTATTCCTGTACAAGTTTTGATAGTTGTATGCTTGTTCGCTTTAAATCTGCTTCACTTTGTTGTAATAAGCCTTCTAACTGTGCATCGGTAAAGACGACAGGCATTTGATCCACATCAATGGATTCTAATTTTTTCCGGAGCTTTGCCACTTGGTCGACAGTTGCAACAGGGTCCTTACTACTTTCGACATCCTTTTTCACTTCGAGAACATAATCAAATAAAGACGTCACGATTGCTACACGTTGCTTAGCGACGTCTTCAGAAAATTGATAGACGGGCGTAACTGCGTTAGCAGCCTTTTCTCGTTCCTGCTGTGTCTTCACGGTATCTTCGATGGTTTTCGTTGATCTTACTGTTTCTGACGCAAGTTGCAACGGTTTAAAATCATATGTAACACCCTTTACATTGCCATACATAAATGTAAATTGTAATGCTCCTGTAAGGATGAGAACGACAATCAAAAAGTAGCGGAATCCAATAAGCTCCGTAATTTTCTGAAGTTGTTTCTCCATTTGGCACCTCCCCTATCTATCTTCTATCATACCAATTCAAAAAACATTTTTCCCGAAAAATGTATAAAGAAAGCAAAAAAACAGCTATACGTATATGTATAGCCGTCACATTTAACCTTAGATATGCATAATTCGCTGACCTGCCGCTTCGCTTTCGGTACAGACTTTAAAATAACCGCCTTAGGCGGTTATTTTAAAGTTGTTGCTCTTCATAAGCTTGGATGATTTTTGCTACGACTGGATGGCGGACAACGTCGCCTTGCTCTAAAATTTGGAAATGTATTGGTTTGACATATTTTAACGTGCGTTCCGCAACAATCAATCCTGACTCTGTATTTTTAGGAAGGTCAATTTGCGTTTTATCGCCAGTAATAACCATTTTTGAACCAAAGCCAAGACGTGTTAAAAACATCTTCATTTGCATATGTGTTGTATTTTGTGCTTCATCTAAAATAACAAAAGCATCATCTAATGTACGTCCTCGCATATACGCTAAAGGCGCGATTTCAATCGTTCCTCGCTCAATAAGGCGTTGTGTTTGTTCCGAGCCATAAATATCGTTTAAGGCGTCGTAGAGTGGACGTAAATATGGATCCACCTTTTCCTTTAAATCGCCTGGAAGGAAGCCCAATGACTCTCCTGCTTCCACTGCAGGACGAGTTAAAATAATACGCTTTACATGCCCATTTTTAAGCGCTTGTGTAGCCATTACTACCGCTAAATACGTTTTTCCGGTACCTGCTGGACCGATACCGAAAACAACGTCTTTGTGACGAATCGCTTGTATGTATTCTCGCTGACCAATTGTCTTAGCACGAATTGGTTTCCCTTTTGTCGTGCGTGCAATTTCTTCATCGTAAAGTTCTGCAAAATATTCAATTGTTCCTTTTTGTGTCATTTCAATAGCAGTTGCTACATCGCGTTGGTCGATATTAATGCCTTTGCGAATAACTTTTAATAATGCATGTAAAAGATATGTCGCTTGTTCTTTTGCTTCTTCTTCACCCGCAAGCTGAATTTGCTCACCGCGTGTAATAATATGAATGTGAAGTGCCTCTTCAATCAATTTCATATTCGCATCAGATATACCTAGTAACATGACCGCTTCATTTGGATTATCCACTTGTAATACAGTTAAATGTTCTGACATAATCATTCTCCTTGTGGCCCTTTTATTGGACTTGCAATGTTTTCATTGACTAAAAATAGAACTTTCCCTTCAACTGTACCATTCCCCCACTTCGCCTGTAAAAGGTTTTCTTTCTTAATAACTGTTTTTGCAGGAAGGGATTGCAACATCTTTTCATGAAGTAGTGGCATTAACAACGTGTCTATTTTAGATTCATCTAATTTAATTTCCATCGTTTTTGTTTGCTGTTCCTCCACAATGGAAACATAAGGATCTAGCCAATTTGGTAAGTCTTTCTTTTGTACATAATCAACCGCTTCTTTATGAATACCTTTCACCACGACACGCCATTGCTTTTGCTGCAAAGATTGAAGCGTTAGCTTTGTTGGTATTTTAAATGTGCATTCAAGCCAGTAGTCGGCAAATACCTCTCCCTTTGCCCCGACAAAAACATGATCATCCCCACTTTCAATGACACCACTAACTAGGACGTCCCCATCATATGCTGTATCATTAACAGAAATTTTCCGTTCGCCGTGTTGAATATTAAAGTTTGTAATAACCCCACTTTTCGTAGCAACTAAATGGGTAGCAAGTTTTTCTGTTGTCAGCTCCGTTTTTTTAGGCGATTCCTGTGGTCTTAAAATAACTCGACCACCGTGTTTTTCAATATGCACCCACGCTAAATCTCGATGCTTTTCTAACAGACTTTGCCGAATTACTGCATCTGACGGTAACACTTTTTTCGTCATAGGTGTTTCTAGCCTAAAAGTTTCTTGAAACGTTCGCTCTATTTGTTGCTGCAATTCTGGTGTAGCCGCTTCAATATCGACGCGCCAAACTACTTGCGCACATAGCAAAGGGATTAAAATCATGATAAACAAACCAAGTAATGTCCAAAGTTGAGCTCGAAAAACCTGTTGTTCATCTGCATAATGAACAGTCATTTTGAGCCGATAGCGACTGCGTATACGGCGAATTTTAGACAAGTACCCCATATGCGTTTCAAATGTCACTTCTTGCTCCCGAAAGACGACACGCTTTAATGGTATTTGTTGCGCATGCAATGCTTGAATAAAAGGATGAACATTTTCATGACGCTTTATACGTATGATGATCGGTCGATTATTCCACATGATTGCTCACACCCAAATCTTTAGTCATTTTCACATGTAATTCTTGCAAATCCTCTACTGAAAGATGAAGCATTTCTTCTTTAATTGCATTTATAGCAACGGATTTTCCACGCACAATAATATGATAATCTGCATAAATAAACGAGCACGATGTAGCATCCGCATGTAAAAAGCGATATGGACCGATAATTTTTAATGTTTCATACTGTGTTAATTCAAGTAGTGGCGTTAATTGAAATAATTTTTTCATAAAAAATGCCTCCTTCTTCGGCAATATATGCGCCAAAAAAGGAGGACATGCTAGTTATTTTCGTTTTGCTTTTGGTGGACCTAAAATTTCAGCCATTACCACTGCTTGCACAATTGCCTTTTGGGAATTTGGTAGTTGGAATCCATTTTTGGAGGCTGCCACTGGGCTATCTTTTTTCCCCGCAGCTAAACGACCAAGGCTAGGTCGTTCAATTTTACGACTAGAAGGTTCTATCGGCGTTAACGGTGGTGCTACATAGCTAGGAATGTGTTCCTTCACACTTTCTTCTCTTGGTTCCACTCGTTTTTCCGGAACTTCTGTCATTTCCGCTTTCATTTCCCCTAAAAACTCTCGTGCAAAATCCTCGAAGCTCTGTTTTTTAGTCGTTGGCTGATGTTGCATCGGCTCATCTACTTCCATATGAGCGGAAGGTTGCGCAGATTTATTAAAAGGGGGCATTGGCTTTTGTTCTTTTTGGTTTTTTAATTTTCCGAAAAGCGAGCTGACTATGGCTATAATTGCAAATAAAATAAGTTGTTCCATTTGTTAGCACTCGCTCCTTTCCGTATGTTATACGTTCGGTTCATTTGGTTCTGATTTATCTAGGCTTACTTTTGAAATGGAGTCACGCATAGCTGTATCCGCTTGAATGTTACGATAATTCATGTAATCCATAATACCAAGATTACCAGAGCGTAAAGCTTCTGCCATCGCTTGCGGAACTTCTGCTTCTGCCTCCACTACTTTCGCTTTCATTTCTTGAACGCGTGCAATCATTTCTTGCTCATTTGCAACGGCCATTGCACGGCGTTCTTCTGCTTTCGCTTGGGCGATGTTTTTATCCGCCTGCGCTTGTTCAATCTGTAATTCCGCACCAATATTTTTACCGATATCAACATCCGCAATATCAATGGATAGGATTTCAAATGCTGTTCCCGAGTCTAAGCCTTTAGATAACACGGTTTGTGAAATCATATCCGGATTTTCAAGGACTGTTGTATGGCTTGTTGCACTACCGATTGTAGAAACGATCCCTTCACCTACACGGGCAATAACTGTTTCTTCACCTGCACCACCGACTAAACGTTCGATGTTAGCACGCACAGTAATACGTGCTTTCGCTTTTACTTCAATCCCGTTCATTGCAACACCTGCAATAAATGGTGTTTCGATTACTTTTGGGTTAACCGACATTTGTACCGCTTCTAATACATCACGTCCCGCTAGATCAATCGCAGCACAACGTTCAAATGTTAGTTCAATATTCGCACGGTGAGCAGCAATTAGTGCATTTACGACACGGTCTACATTACCACCTGCTAAATAGTGACTTTCTAACTGATTAATAGTTACTGGTAAGCCCGCTTTGTGGGCTTTAATTAACGGATTGACGATACGCGATGGAATGACACGACGTAAGCGCATTCCGATTAATGTGAAAATACTAACGCGGACACCTGCTGCAAGAGCAGAAATCCACAGCGCCACTGGTACAAAAGTAAAGAATACTGCGACTACAATAAATAATAAGACTAGCCCGACAATTGGACCCATTAGAGCTAAATCAAATCCCATGTTGTTATTCCTCCATCTCTTTTTCTGTTTGTCTCACGACAATGCGTGAGCCTTCTACTTTAATCACTTCTACATTCTTGCCTACATCAACGTAGCCACCTTCTGATACTACATCAATACGCTCATTAACAAAACGAATTGTCCCTGCTGGACGAAGCGGTGTAATTGTTACCCCCACTTTTCCTAACAACTCTGTGCGATTAACGTTAGACACATAGCCTTCTTCCGTCGTTGTTGCATCCATCAACACTAACTTGTTTAAAACATGCATTTTTTTACCGAAAAATTTCATCAGGACCACCATTCCTATTATGGCTACTACAAGTGCAATAACGATCGCCATAATCATTTGCGTTATATTGGCACCTGCTAGCAGCAAGCTAAGTATTATAAGCACACCACCTAAAATACCAACAATGCCTCCGGGGACAAAAAATTCTGCGATGACGAGGGCTAGCCCTGCGATGAAAAGTAACAATGTTTCATATCCTGCAAAGCCTGCCACCATATGTCCGAAGAAAAATAATCCGAGAGCTGACAACCCCATTATACCCGGAACGCCAAATCCAGGCGAATAGAGCTCCATTACAAGCCCTAAACTAGCAACGGACAACAAAATAGGTATAATTAGCGGGTTCGTAATAAAACGAGCAATTTTTTCAGCGAATGTTGGCTCAATCGGTACAATATCACTACCTTTTAACCCCGTTTCCGCCAAAAGCTCTTGAAAGTTTGCAACCGTTCCTTCAGAATAGCCGACCTTTTTTGCTTCTGTAGCAGATAATGTTAATAAATTATCTCCCCCAGCACGATATTCTGGCAAATTAATCTTTGGATCTGCCATTGCTAATGCATATATCGGGTCACGTTCAGATGTTTCGGCTGCTGCCTGCATTTGTGCTAACCACGCACTATGCGCTTTATTGTCCGCTGCATTGCCCACTGAATCGATAACAGCCGCTGCGCCAATTGTTCCATTTGGTACCATGTATATTTCATCTGCATGTAAGGCTAAAAAAGCACCAGCGGAATGCGCATCTTTGTTTATAAAAGCGATTGTACGAATTTTTGTGGCATCCATAAGCATGGCGATGTCACTAGCTGCATTGACAAATCCACCCGGCGTATGTATCTCCAGTACAATCGCTTCTGCATAATTTTCTTCTGCCTCTTTAAAAGCTCGTTCCAAAAATGCGTGAAGTCCACGTTCTACTTCATCATGAATCGGTACGTGGTAAACCTTGCTACTCGCGAAAGCTGTAGTCAATGGAAACGCTACCAAAACTGTCATCCAAATGATGATGATATAGCTTAGTATTCTCCTTTTTTGCCGCATCTTTTTCCCTCCCTTCTAACATGCTTCTCTACTGTATATACGAGAGAATTTGTAATAAGTTTCACAAAATCTTGTTTATTTTTATTATACAGTGAAATTTTAGTGAAAGGTTGTTTTTTATCTTCTGTTGGATGGATTGAAAGTTGCTTTGACAATGGCAATGAAAAAACCGAACGAAATCTAGGGTGACTTCATTCGGCCTTTTTTTCGAATATGTACCGCAAAATGGAGCATCATGCAAAATACCCAGAATTAATCGCTAGTGCAATTAATTCCAGGTATATCATTGTCTGCTCAGTGAATCATACAATTGCGTGTTTTGAACGTAGGGATTTTTAATGGGAAATTAAATTACCACTTACGTTTACGTGCAGCTTCTGATTTCTTTTTACGTTTTACGCTAGGTTTTTCGTAGAACTCGCGCTTTCTAACTTCTTGAATTGTACCACTTTTTGATACAGTACGTTTGAAGCGGCGAAGAGCATCTTCAAGCGATTCGTTTTTGCGAACGACAGTTTTTGACATCTCTCTTTCCCTCCCTCCGAACACACGTCAATACACAAACGAATTAGGCTAATAACTAACTGTTGTGTACTAAAAAATTATACCGTATTGTCTTTTAACGGTCAATAGAAAGTATTCGAAATAGCGCAGAGAATTTTTTACACCCACTTTGTCCGAATTTTATAGCGCTTTAACGTGAACAATAAGGTGAAGAAATTTAATTTAAAATAAGGGCTTTACAAAAATTAATAGTTGGGCGTAAAATAATCCCATTCAATTTCATAACAGCCAAATCTCAAATTTTTTGAGTACGGAGGACCCAATATTTTGGGGTTAATTCTGCATATGTAGAAGGGATGAGTTCTCTTTCGCCATCCTACCCGTCAGCTAACTTCGTCGGCTAAAGCGAAGGAGGTCATAAAGACCACCATTAGTTTTTTTGTGATGCCCAATCCAACATTCTAACCATGAGGGTCTTTTTCTTATGCCCAAATATGGATATGAAAGGCTCACATGTTTTGTAAACAGTTAGGAGACATCGATGAGAAAATTGATACATTATTTAAGTCCACCAAAAATTCTTGTACTTGGTTTTGCCATTATTATTTTTATTGGGGCATGTTTGCTCACTTTGCCGATTGCTACAGAGGATGGAAATGGCCTACCTTTTTTAAATGCATTATTTACTGCTACTTCCGCCACATGTGTAACCGGGTTAATTGTAGTTGATACAGGAGACACCTTTACAATGTTTGGTGAAATCGTTATTCTGGCTCTTATTCAAATCGGGGGCTTAGGATTTATGACTTTTGCAACATTATTATTTTTGTTGTTAGGGAAAAAAATCTCTTTAAAAGAAAGGCTATTGTTAAAAGAAGCCTTTAATAATATTTCGATGGCTGGTCTTGTGAAATTGGTGAAAAGAATTTTGTTATTTACAGCACTTATTGAACTAATTGGAGGCCTTATCTTATCGATTCGTTTTTCATTTGATATGCCGATTGGTAAAGCCATTTACTTTGGTTTTTTCCACTCGATCTCGAACTTTAACAACGCTGGCTTCGACTTAATGGGAGGGTTCCAAGGGTTAACAGCGTATGTAGCTGACCCATTTGTTGTATTAACCATTTGCGCGCTGATTACAATTGGTGGTTTAGGGTTTATCGTCATGAATGAGTTATATGAATATCGTGAAACAAAACGTCTTTCTGTCCATTCTAAAATTGTATTATCAGCCACAGTTATTTTAACAGTAGGTTCTACCCTTTTAATATTTTTATTTGAATATACCAATAGTAAAACAATTGGTGATTTAACGGGAATGGGTAAAATTTTGGGCTCTTTCTATCAGGCTGTTACACCAAGGACTGCTGGATCGAATACTTTACCTATCGGGGATTTGACTCATTCTACATTGTTTTTAACTATTTTATTGATGTTTATCGGAGCGGGGTCTGGTTCTACCGCTGGTGGGATTAAAATAACAACGTTTGCCGTTTTAGCTGCTACGCTTTGGGCGCAAATTAGAGGGAAGGAAGATGTCGTTTTATTTCGTCGTAGAATTGTGATTGAAACCATTTTAAAGGCATTAACCGTGGCAATGTGTGGGATGGTCATTGTGGTGTTTGTCACCATCTTTCTTAGCATTACCGAACAAAAACATAGTTTTATGATGTATTTGTTTGAGGCTACTTCTGCCTTTGGTACTGTTGGACTTTCCATGGGGCTAACTCCTGAGTTGACGCCTGCTGGTCGTATACTCATCATTTTAACAATGTTTGCTGGTAGACTCGGTCCTCTAACGATTGCTTTTGCTATTACGAAACGACGAAAGCCAGAAGCTTTCCATCATCCAAAAGGAAATATAATGATCGGTTAATTAAATTCAAGAGGAGCTAACGACTATGACCATCAATCAATATGCCATCATCGGCTTAGGCAGATTCGGAGTAAGTGTGGCTAGACGATTACATGAAGCGGGCCAACAAGTGCTTGGAATCGATATTAACGAGGAGCGGGTTGAAGATGCCGAGCTTTATGTAACACATGCAGTTGTTGCAGATACGACTGAAGAGAAGGCACTAACCTCCATCGGCATAGGAAATTTCGATTGTGTCATTGTTGCCATTGGTAACGATATGCAATCAAGTATTTTAACGGTTTCATTGCTAAAAGAACTGGGCATAAAAAAAATTATCGCTAAAGCGCTCGGTAAAAGACATGGGCAAGTATTAGATAAAGTAGGCGCAGATTGGATTATTTATCCTGAACGCGATATGGGTGAACGAGTAGCAAATCAGTTGCTCTCCCCTAATATGTTAAATTATATTGAGCTATCGAAAGACTATAGTATAGAAGAAATTATGATTCCTCCCAAAATGGCCAATAAAAATTTACGCGATTTAGATTTACGCGCTAAATACAATGTCAGTGTTATTGCCATTGTAAGAGGAGTAGATATCATTATCTCTCCATCTCCAGAACAATTAATTGAACAAGAAGATATTTTAGTCATGATTGGCCATCGTAAAGATATTGCGCAATTTTCCAATATTGAATAAGCAAATTAGCAAAATAAGAAAAAGTGTTAGATTGACTACCAACAATCTAACACTTAATTGCTATGCTGTTGACGCTCGCTATAGGTTGTTGTCCACGAGCGTTGCCGCCTTATCGGCTATGTTTTCTCTCATCTACGTTTTTTATCAAAGCAAGCAAACATTCATGTACGAGCATTTTTCCATTATGTCGTATTTTAAAAAATTTTCTTCGTGTTGCCATCTTCTTTTAATAGTTCGACCGCTTCTCTAAAGCGTTGAGAATGGATGATTTCTCTTTCTCTTAAGAAAATTAAACTATCATTTAAATCAGGGTCATCTGATAAGTCAATAATCCATTGGTATGTGGCACGCGCCTTTTCTTCTGCTGCAATATCTTCATAAAGGTCAGCAATGGGATCCCCCTTTGCCTGAATGTAGCTTGCGGTAAATGGCACACCGGCTGCATTTTGATAAAACAAAGCTTTATCATGATTAACATAATAATCACCAATTCCCGCTTCTTTTAACTGCTGTGGCGTGGCGTCCTTCGTTAATTTATAAATCATCGTCGCAATCATTTCGAGATGTGAAAACTCTTCCGTCGCTATATCCGTCAGCAAACCAACTACTTTATCAGGTAAAGTGTAACGCTGATTCATATACCGAAGTGCTGCAGCCAGCTCCCCATCAGCACCCCCGTACTGCTCTATTAAAAATTTCGCAAGCATCGGGTTACATGTACTAACTTTCACTGGATATTGGAGCTTTTTTTCATAATACCACAAACATCTTTCCCCCTAATCCAAATGTTTTTCATAAGATGTTACACTTGCCAAGGCCATGGCGTGTCGACCCAGTTAAACGGATAATTTGAATAGCTTCTACCAAAGTTCATGAGTGGTCCAAATTTTTGCTCAAAATCAATTTTTAAGCGCATACTTTTTTCAGCATTTTCATTAAATTGTGTAATCGCTGAATAATCGTGAGGATGTGTATCTAAATAAAGATTTAATTCAACTAAAACAAAATCAATGGCCTGAATTGCCTCGAGAAGCTCATAAAACTCTGGTGGCATTTTTTTACTCACCTTTTATCTCACCTCTCTCTGGATTCGGATATGGGCTAAAAAATTGAGGCCATAAAGTACCAAATTTCAACGCTTCCTTAGCCGTTTGAAATTGTGGTAGTCCAGGTGGTTGAAAGCCTATATACAATTGCGGAGGTGTTGAATAACTCTTGACTTCGATCGGTTTACAAGGGTCGAATGGACTGATATAAGGCCGCCAATATTTAAATTGCGTAAACATAAAATCCTCCTTTCAAAAGGCATTTACGTCATTCGAGTATATGAGAAGGAAAAATTAATTATTCTATAGACAGGTTAGCGTAATATAGATGGTTGATTGTAAGTACGGTCTTTAGTGGTAATCAAAAAAATAGTGTACCGGAGAAATCCCCAGTACACTATTTTTCTAAAGACCGCTATTAAATGATATGTGAAAATTAATAATTAGAATCTGCAATTAAGCCCTTCATAATCGCTACACCAGAGCTTGCCCCAATTCGTGTAGCACCTGCTTCGACCATTTTTTGCATATCTTCTAAACTGCGAACGCCACCAGAAGCTTTTACACCTAGCTCTGGCCCTACTGTTTTACGCATTAAGGCAATGTCCTCTGCTGTTGCTCCACCTGTAGAAAAACCTGTTGACGTTTTGACGAAATCTGCTCCAGCTGCCACTGAAAGTTCACATGCCTTTACTTTCTCTTCTTCAGTTAGTAAACATGTTTCGATAATCACTTTAACAATCGCACTGCCTTTAGCGGCTTCCACCACTGCCGCAATATCTGCTTGCACTAATTCAAAGTTTTGGTCTTTTAATGCCCCAATATTAATAACCATGTCTACTTCTTGTGCGCCGTTAGCAATTGCATCTTTTGCCTCAAATACTTTTACAGCGGTTGTATTAGCGCCTAACGGAAAACCAATAACCGTACAAACTAAAACATTTGAATCTTGTAATAGCTCACTGCAATATTTTACCCAAGTTGGATTTACGCAAACTGATGCAAAGCCAAATTCTTTTGCCTCTGCACATAACTTTTCAATTTGCTCTTTCGTTGCCTCCGCCTTTAATAACGTGTGATCAATCATACTTGCATAATTTGTTTTCATTTAACAAGCGCTCCTTCTAACTTAAGTTGTCCGTACCTCTTTGGAATGATAACATGTTTTCACGTTTCCGTCTAATAATCGAACACTAGAGCCAGTCTATCTAATAAAAATACTTGCTACAAACACTAAATATCATGCCCGTACAAGCGCATTATTATTAAGGAAAAAAGGAAAGGATTGTCCATCTTCAATAGATAGACAATCCTTTATCAATTATTTTACTGTCTCTAGTAAGCGTACAAACTGCCCTTTAGAATGAGGATAGCCTGCTTGTGTAATTTTTACTTTTACAAGTTGGCCAATAAGATTTTCAGGTCCTTCAAATACTACTTTTAAATAGTTATCAGTATAACCTGTTAATAAACCTTCTTCATCACTACCATCGTGAACAAATTCCTCTGGGATTACTTCTAACACATCATTTTCAAAACGACAAGCATATTCCTTTGCTAGTTGGTCGTTTAAAGCGATTAGACGATGCACGCGCTCATTTTTAATGTCCTCATCCACTTGGTCTTCCATACGTGCTGCTGGCGTGCCTGTACGAGGTGAGAATGGGAAAACATGTAATTCAGAAAACTTATGGTCACGAATAAAGTTGTAGGTTTCCATAAATTCTTCTTCTGTCTCACCCGGGAACCCAACGATTACATCAGAAGTAACAGCTAAATCAGGTAAGGCTTCATGTAATTTTGTTAAGCGCTCCCCGAAAAATGCCATTGTATATTTTCGGCGCATACGTTTTAATACCGTATCCGAACCAGATTGAATTGGAATGTGTAAATGATTTACAACGATTTTTGAGTCACGTAAAACCTCAATGACTTCATCAGTTAGTTGGCTTGCTTCAATAGAAGAAATACGTAAACGTTTTAATCCTTTTACATTCGCTTCTAAATCACGTAACAACTGTGCAAGGTTATAGTCTTTTAAGTCTTGACCATAACCCCCTGTATGAATACCTGTTAGTACAATTTCGAGATAACCAGCATCTACTAACTGCTGTGCTTGTTTGACAACTTCTTGAGGATCACGAGAGCGCATTAAACCACGCGCCCAAGGAATAATACAAAATGTACAGAAGTTATTGCAACCCTCTTGGATTTTTAACGATGCACGTGTTCGGTCTGTAAATGCCGGTACATCTAATTCTTCGTATACACGGTTTTTCATAATGTTGCGTACAGCATTAATCGGTTGACGCTCATTACGATATTGTTCAATATAGCCTAGTAATTTTGTACGGTCCTGTGTTCCTACCACAATATCAACACCAGGAATAGCCATAATTTCTGCTGGCGATGTTTGCGCATAACAGCCTGTTACACAAATAACAGCATCCGGATTTTGACGGACAGCTCTGCGAATAACTTGACGTGATTTTTTATCACCCGTATTTGTTACTGTACATGTATTAATCACATAAACATCTGCTTTATGATCAAACTCCGTACGTTCATAACCTTCTTCTTTAAACAGTTGCCAAATAGCTTCTGTTTCGTAATGATTTACTTTACAACCTAGCGTATATAGAGATACGGTTTTTGGAGGCGCGTAACTCATAATTAATTTCATCCTTTCAACATCACATAACATTGTGTTTCGTATTTATAAGTATTTTTTTGTGTTCTTATTTTAGATACGAGAACTATAATAACACAAACCTTTTAAAATCAGTACTTATTAGATTTTTTTATAAAATAACTAAGCATAACAAATAGCTATTGCCCAACTTTTACACGCTCTGCTATCAATTATCTCAATATAATATCACCTTTGAAAATGAAACCTTCTATAAGTAATTGCCATTCTCTTTTATCATTTAATTGTTTTTTATTGTCATATTATAAAATACATTTCTTTTTTCCAATATAGCAACAAAGCTGGTGAAATGATATACTTTCAATGTAATTGTATGATTACAAAACTAATAGTGCCCTTAAACGGTTTACAAAAAACGGAGGAATTAGTATGAACATTCTTGAAGCATTATCTCTTTCAGTTCCCTATATTCACTTAGCATTAAAAGAAGAAGCAATAGTAGCGGTTATTGATAAAGAAACTGAAACTGTTGTAAAATGTTTAGCTGGTAAACGCATCGATGTAGGTTATCAAGACGGGCACAAAGTAAACTCTAACGATGAGAATATTTACACTGCTTTAAAAGGGCAAAATTCAGATACAATTATCCCAGAAGACGTTTACGGAATTTTCATTTATGCATTTGCTTTTCCCATTCGTGAACATGGTAAAGTTGTGGGAGCACTTGCTTTTGGTTTACCAATCGACAATAAACTTAAACTTGAAGAATATATGAATAAAATGGAAACTATTATTAACAGTTTACAAGATAAAGTACATAACGTAGCTTCTCATTCTGAGGAGCTAGCAGCCACTAGTGACGAAATTAACACGCAAGCACAGCACGCACTAGATGATGCTAAAAAAACACACGAAGTAACAAATTTAATAAAAAGCATCTCGCGTCAAACAAATTTACTTGGCTTAAACGCTTCGATTGAAGCAGCTCGTGCTGGTCAACATGGTGCTGGTTTTAATATTGTGGCACAAGAAGTAAGAAAGCTTTCTTCTGAAACATCCAACGCGACAGAAAGTATTGAAACGTCTTTACGAAATATTAATAGTAGCCTTGAAAACCTGAAACAAAATATGGGTCAAATTAATGGTGCAACAAATGAACAAGCTCAACTTGTTCAAGATTTCAGCGAAATTATTGGGGAATTAACAGTATTAAGTAGTAAGATGAAAGTTTTTATGCAAGAAGCCTTAAAATAAATAACATGCTCTAACAGGCAATATAGAAACCCTATTACCTTTGATGGCACTGCATATGCTCCAATTGTTAGACAAACAAGCTAACAATTGGGCTTTTTTATTAATACCATAACTGACTAAATGTTGTTTACAAGAACTTGCCTCACAAACCTGTAATCCTTTGACATAAACCAATCTATTTTTTCCCCTTCTCAGCACTACTTTAAAATTTGCTACTACGGTAAATTCGCTCGATTGCATCCATAAGTTTCTTCTCTAGCAGTAATCCCCTACAACTATTCTTGTCGACAATAGTAATAAAAAACTGCCATCTGCATGTGCAGACAGCAGCTTTCATAAAACGCGCTCTACAAAGGGATTTACACACTGGTAAAATGCTTTGCTCCGTGACAGTTCCACTTACAAAAAAAACACCACAAGGCTAAACCCAAGTTTTATTCAAATTCATATGATATTGCAGATAATGCATAAAGAGGCGCCGTTTCTGCTCGTAAAATTCTTGGTCCTAGAGACATTGTTTGCGCACCAGCTTGCATTAACATATCAGCTTCCTTGCGCGCAATTCCACCTTCTGGTCCAAAGACGATAAGGATTGATTTCGCTTGCTTGTCATACAGGTTTTTTAGCTTGTCCGCAAACCTTGTCCGTTTATCGGCTTTGGCATCCTCTTCATCTGCAATAAAAACAGCATCAAAATCTCCAATTTGTGACACAAGCTGTTTAAAGTGAATCGGTTCATAAATTTTAGGAATATGTGTGCGATGTGATTGTTCCGCTGCCTCTTTTGCAATTTTTTGCAAGCGCTCTTGTTTTTTCGCACCCTTTTTCACATCCCATTTGACAATGGAACGTTCCGCTTCAAATGGTAATAAAGCATACATCCCTAGCTCCGTTGCCTTTTGCGTGATAAGCTCCAGTTTATCGCCTTTAGGCAACCCACACGCCACTGTTACACGCACTGGTAGTTCAGGGGATGGAATGGTTTGTCCCGTTGCTTGCACTATGACATCCTCATCTTCAAAGGCGGTAATCGTACAAATATAAGCTGTGTTTTGAGCCACAACGATGATTTCAGCACCTTCTTTCATCCGCATAACACGCATAATATGGCGGGCATCTTCACCTGTAATGCGCGCTTCCTGAATGGCCGTCTCAATGAAATAGCGTTGCATACTGCTCACTCCTCTCAATAGAAGAAGCGCCAAATCGTCAGCACTCGGCTCACAATTTGCGCTTCCTCGGTTCATTTATAGGGGACGACGGGCGATAATCGCTACCCAATCTTCCATTAATAATACTTCTTCAATAACAAAACCAGAAGCTTCTAGTGCTGCTTTTACATCATCTCGTTTCGCTCCGATGATGCCTGAAGTGACGTATAATCCACCCGGTTTGACAATCGTAAATGCATCGTCAGTAAAGGACATTATGATTTCCGCTAAAATATTGGCAACGACAACATCTGCTGGCTCCTTCACAGTATCCAATAGGTTACCATGGAAAACTTGCACTGTATCGCTTACTTTGTTCAACGCAACATTTTCTTTAGCAGAACGTACAGCAACTTCGTCTAAATCTAGAGCATGCACACTTTTTGCACCCAGCATTGCAGCACCAATTGACAGCACCCCTGAACCTGTGCCAATGTCAACAACCGTGTCGCCTTCTTTCACGACCTTTTCAAGCCCTTGTAAGCACATTACTGTCGTTGGATGTGTTCCTGTTCCGAATGCCATGCCAGGATCTAACTCAATGATTAACTCATCCGTTGAAACGGGTGAATAGTCTTCCCATGTCGGTACAATTGTAAAGCGTTCCGAAATTTTAACAGGGTGATAATATTGCTTCCACGCTGTTGCCCAATCTTCCTCGTTCACTTCTACAATCGAAACAACATTTTCGCCAATATCAATGTTAAATTTCGTTAAATTTGTAATAGCCGCCTTAATCTCTTCGACTGTTTCATTTAAAAAGCTAGACTCTGATAAGTAAGCTTTAACGATGACTCCCTCTTTTGGAAAATCATCTTCATTTAGCGCATAAATTTCTCCATACTGATCTTCACGTGGCTTCGCATATTCAGCTGAATCTTCAATAACAACACCGCTAGCCCCTGCTTCATGCAAAATGTTTGAAATTGCTTCCACCGCTTCATTTTTTGTATGAATGGATAATTCTGACCACTTCACGTAGCTCTTCAGCTCCTCTAATTATTCACCTTGGAATTTTTTCTTGATTTTATCAAATAGTGAACTTCCTTGTTCTTCTGGAATATCACCACTGATTTCTGCAAATTCACGTAGTAATTGTTTTTGTTTCTCTGTTAGTTTTTCTGGTGTGACAACTTTAACTGTGACATATTGGTTACCTGTTCCATACCCATGCACATTTTTAACGCCTTTATCTTTTAAGCGGAATTGAGCACCTGATTGTGTGCCTGCAGGAATACGTAATTTCACTTTTCCATGCACAGTTGGTACCTCAATCTCATCACCTAGTGCTGCTTGAGGGAATGTTAATTTTAATTCGTAGTAAATATCATCTCCATCACGTTCAAATTCATTGTGCCCTTGAACACGGAACATAATGTATAGGTCACCAGCTGGACCACCATTAATACCTGGTTCACCCTGACCCGATACACGAATTTGTTGACCGTCATCTACACCTGCTGGAATAGACACTTTAATTTTTTTACGTTTTTGGATTTTACCTTCTCCACGACAAGTTGAACATTTTTCTTTAATGATTTTACCTGTTCCATGACATGTTGAACAAGTACGACGATTCATCATGCGACCAAAAGGTGTATCGACTGCTTGATTAATTTGCCCAGCACCTTTACATGTCGAACATGTTTCTGGTGACGTTCCTGGTTTTGCCCCAGAGCCATGACAAGTATCACATGTTTCATCTTTTGGAATCTCGATTTCTGTTTCTTTCCCGAAAATCGCTTCTTCAAATTTAATATTCATGCGATATTGCAAATCGTCACCTTTGCGTGGTGCATTTGGATCTTGACGTCGTCCACCACCGCCAAAGAATGAACTGAAAATATCCTCGAAGCCGCCAAAGCCGCCGCCTCCGAAGCCACCGCCGCCAAAGCCTGCATTTGGATCTTCGTGTCCAAATTGGTCATAGCGCGCTTTTTTCTGATCGTCACTTAGTACTTCGTAAGCCTCAGCAATTTCTTTGAATTTTTCATCTGCACCTGGCTCTTTATTTAAGTCAGGATGGTATTGCTTTGATAATTTACGATATGCTTTTTTAATATCATCTTTAGAAGCCGATTTCGTTAAACCAAGCACCTCGTAGTAATCGCGTTTCTCCATGATTCACACTCCGCTCTTTTTGCATAAAATCTATTGTAACATGCAGTTTAAAAAACTGCTTTAATTTTCGCCATAATTTTCTCATTACTATCATTGTATCTATGATATCTCTAGCATTATAGAAATGTCACTAATATGCCCATTCTTTTTCTATAAAGAATAGAAAGAGAAAAGCCAAAGCCGCAAGCGGTCTTTGGCTTTTTCACTTTACTGTGCTGTTGATAATATCTTATTTATCGTCTTTTACTTCTTCAAAGTCAGCATCAACGATACCATCGTCTTTTTTGTCAGTTCCAGCTTCTGGACCTGCTTCGCCACCTTGAGCCGCTTGAGCAGCAGCTGCAGCTTGTTCGTAAACTTTCATTACTAGAGGCTGTAATACACCTTCTAATTTTTCTTTCGCTGATTTAATACCTTCTAATTCGCCAGCTTCAAGCGCTTTTTTAAGCTCATCACGAGCATCTTCTACAGATTTTTTCTCATCTTCTGTAATTTGCTCACCTAAATCAGCAATTGTTTTGTCAACTTGGAACACTAATTGGTCTGCTTCGTTGCGAAGATCAGCTTCTTCTTTACGTTTTGCATCCGCTTCAGCATTTGCTTCTGCATCTTTTACCATGCGTTCGATTTCATCATCTGATAAACCAGAGTCAGATTGGATAACGATTGTTTGTTCTTTATTTGTACCTAAATCTTTCGCTTTAACAGACACGATACCATTTTTGTCGATATCAAATGTTACTTCGATTTGTGGAATACCACGTGGAGCTGGTGGAATATCCGCTAATTGGAAGCGACCTAATGTTTTGTTATCCGCTGCCATTGAACGCTCACCTTGCAATACGTGAATATCTACTGCTGGTTGGTTATCCGCTGCAGTTGAGAATACTTGTGATTTAGATGTTGGAATTGTTGTGTTACGATCGATTAATTTTGTGAACACGCCACCCATTGTTTCAATACCTAAAGAAAGTGGTGTTACATCAAGAAGTACTACGTCTTTCACATCACCTGTTAATACGCCACCTTGAACAGCAGCACCCATTGCAACTACTTCGTCAGGGTTTACACCACGGTGAGGCTCTTTACCAGTTTCTTTACGTACAGCTTCTTGTACGGCAGGAATACGAGTAGAACCACCAACTAAAATTACTTGGTCAATTTCTGAAGTAGATAGACCTGCATCAGATAATGCTTGACGTACTGGACCAACTGTACGGTTTACTAATGGTAATGTAATTTCATCGAATTTCGCACGAGTTAAAGAGATTTCTAAGTGTAATGGACCTGCTTCACCAGCCGTAATGAATGGTAATGAAATTTGTGTAGATGTTACACCTGATAAATCTTTTTTCGCTTTTTCAGCAGCATCTTTTAGACGTTGCATAGCCATTTTGTCTTTAGAAAGGTCAATGCCGTTTTCTTTTTTAAATTCAGCAACTAAATATTCGATTACTGCGTCATCGAAATCGTCACCACCAAGTTTGTTGTCACCAGCTGTAGCTAATACTTCGAATACACCGTCACCTAATTCAAGGATAGATACGTCGAATGTACCACCACCAAGGTCAAATACTAATACTTTTTGGTCTACATCTTGTTTATCTAAACCATAAGCAAGTGCAGCAGCTGTTGGTTCATTAATGATACGTTCTACTTCAAGACCAGCGATTTTACCAGCGTCTTTTGTCGCTTGACGTTGCGCATCGTTAAAGTAAGCAGGTACAGTAATAACTGCTTTCGTTACTTTTTCACCTAAGTAATCTTCTGCATAGCCTTTTAAGTATTGAAGAATCATTGCTGAAACTTCTTGTGGTGTATATTCTTTATCTTCCACTTTAACTTTTTCAGCTGTACCCATTTTAGATTTAATTGAGATAATCGTATTTGGATTTGTTACTGATTGGCGTTTTGCTACTTCCCCAACTTGTTTTTCACCATTTTTGAATGCTACTACAGATGGTGTTGTACGGTTTCCTTCTGGGTTTGGAATAACTTTTGGCTCTCCGCCTTCAAGTACAGATACACAAGAGTTTGTTGTTCCTAAGTCAATACCGATAATTTTGCTCATAGTAAAATTTCCTCCTATTATTAAAACGCAAATGCGTTAATTAACTAATTATTTTTTGAATAGTGCGATGACTATTCGTTTACAGATACCATAGTTGGGCGTAATACGCGATCTTTTAAAATATACCCTTTTTGAAGCTCACGTAATACAACACCTTGTTCTTTTTCACTATCTTGTTCTTGCATAACAGCTTGGTGAACATTTGGATCAAATTGCTCTCCTTCAGCTTTTATCACTTGTAAGCCTTCTTTTTCAGTTGCTTCTACTAGTGATCGGTAGACCATTTCAATACCTTTTACAATTGAGACTGCTTCTTCAGAAGTTGGCTCTATTTGTAAAGCACGTTCGAAATTATCTAATACCGGCAATAAATCCGATAACAGACTTTGTGCACGATATTTTTCAGCCGCCTCACGATCAAGTTGTGTACGGCGGCGTAAATTGTCAAAGTCAGCACGCAGGCGTAGATGGCGATTTTCCTCCTCATCTAGCTTTGCTTGTAATTCTGCTAGTTTCGCTTCATACTGCTCTTCAATCGTTAGTTCTTTCACTTCTTCTGGCGTTTCTGTTTGTTCTACAGTTGCCTCATTTTCAGCTTGTACATTTTCTTGTACAAGGTCTTTGTTTTCTGTTGTTTCAGTCACTTAAATCCTCCTCATTATCATTCACTACGATTCTTCGTAAAGGCTTGAGATAAGTCCATGCGCATTACTTCAAGCAAAGCAACAACACGCTTGTAATCCATACGCGTTGGACCAATAATTGCAATGGCCCCCTGTTGATCCTCACCTATTGAATAAGTCGTCGTGATGACACTACAGTTTTCCATTTCTAACTGCTGATTTTCCGAGCCTATACGAATATGAATACCCGATTCGTTCGGATGGAAAAGCGACTGCACTTGGCTAGTCGTTTCCATTAAGTCCAAAATCATTCGGACTTTATTTAAATCGTGGAATTCCGGTTGGTTGAACATATTTGTTTTACCACCATAGAAAATTTTACTTTCCGAATTTTGCATCGTAGCTGAAACGAGCGAATGGATAAAATCATCCGCCGATCGAACATGTTGCTGCAAGATAGCCAGAATTTCAATTTCCAGTTTTTTATGGATTTCATCTAACGAAACACCGACTAAGCGCTCATTTAAAATGTTCACCATTTTTTCTAGTTCAGCAGCGGTAAAATTAGGTGGTAAACTAAACATGCGGTTCTCAACATGTCCGTTATTCGTTACGATAATCGCTACTGCCGCGTCGCTTGAGAGTGGCACGATAGAAAAACGCTTTACTCGATGTCTTTGGACATCTGGTCCTAAAAGAATCGATGTATACGATGTCAGCTCAGATAAAATATTCGCTGATTTTCGGATAATGTGCTCTACTTCTACTAGACGTTCGTTAAAAATTGATTGAATTTGCTGAATATCCCGTGAATTAATGCCCTGTGGATTCAACAAATGATCTACATAAAATCTATACCCCTTTTCCGAAGGCACTCGACCAGAGGACGTATGGGTTTTTTCTAAGAACCCTAATTCCTCTAAATCCGCCATTTCGTTTCTAATAGTGGCTGGACTAAATGTAATCTCTTGTTTTTTTGAGATTTGGCGAGAACCTACCGGCTGTGCAGACATAATGAAATCGTCTACGATTACTTGCAATATCTGTAATTGCCGATTTGTTAGCATGATCATCACCTCTGTTAGCACTCAACTAAGAGGAGTGCTAATACTATTATTAAGTTATCAAATCCAACATTTTATGTCAACGATATCGCTCAATCTTCTAGCAAAAATTGTTGAAAAACTTCATTCCCGACAAATCGCCCCTTGCGTGTAAGCCGAATGCCTACAGCATCATGTGCCAAAAGCCCTTCTGACACTAGCTTATCAATGATATGTCCATAACGGTCCAACATTGACTCATTAAATCTTTCTTCATATATATTGTGTGTAATTCCGTCCGTTTTACGCAGCCCTAAAAACATTTGTTCTTCGCGTTGTTCAGTTGCTGTTACAACATGCTCCTGCATGATAGGTAAGTCCCCCGCATTTACAGCATCCATATATTTTTTTAAAGGACCATAATTTGAATAACGTGTGCCATTCATATAGCCATGTGCACCTGCGCCAAAACCAGCATATTCATCATTTTCCCAATAAATTTTATTGTGCGTTGAAGTAAAGCCTGCTTTCGCAAAATTGCTGATTTCATATTGCATATAACCATGCAATTTCATTTCTTGCATTAGCACTTCATACATATCCGCTTCTAAATCTTCCGTTGGTAAGCTCAGTTTCCCTTTCGCATATTGATTATAAAAAATTGTTTTTGGTTCTACGATAAGAGAGTAAGCTGAGAAATGTGGTAGCTCAAGCGCAAACGCTTTATCTAATGAATCTTTCCATTGCGCCATCGTTTGACCTGGCAAACCATACATTAAATCAATGCTTATATTTTGAAAACCGACCTTTTTAGCGAGTGCAATTGTATCGTAGACGTGCGTATTGCTATGTGTGCGACCAATTTTTTTCAATAATTCTTGGTTAAATGATTGAACACCCATACTTAAACGATTGACGCCTCCATTAAACAAAGCACGCATTTTCGCCTCTGATAATTCATCTGGATTCGCCTCTGATGTAAATTCTGTCACACGATCCATTGGAATATACGTGCGGATCATGTTGAGTAATCTCGTTAATTGTTCTGGAGATAAAGCAGTAGGTGTTCCACCGCCAAGAAAAATCGTTTCAATTTGTTGAAAATGTTGCGGATATTTTTCCGTAGCAAGCGCCATCTCCTTGCCAAGTGATTCTATATATTCATCAACAGGTTGATTTTTAAAGTAAAATTTGTTGAAATCGCAATAATTGCAAATTTGATGACAAAAAGGAATATGAATGTAAACACCTCGTGCCATAGCTATCCCTTCTTTCTTGTTGAGTTTTTCCATTTCTTCATTATAAACAAACGAAATAAAGAACGCTATGAATCCATCCAGATAAATAAAAGAACTGTAAGAACAAGGTAGGATTATGTTAATAGAAACCCTTCTCAACTGATAAAAACAAAGACATTTATATTGCTTCTCTTAAGAATCACTTTATAACTGCAAAGTTTAATTCAACAGAAATTGCCCTGCTTGAATACAAATATTGTCATAGAGATGTGTTGGAATTTGAAATTAATGCTTTATTTAAACGACTTACTATTGACAAAATTTTAAAAAAACTTTATAATATTTTCTGATTATTTCACTTATTCTGACATCTAAACCGAGTTGTAATAACTTAGTACTGTTATATCTCCATTCAATACTAGATTAAATGACTTCTGTATTTTCAAGAAATAAATTTCCCTCCATTCCAATATTTCTAAACAATAAACACATCTTAGCGTTATATAATCTACAATATTTCGCTGTCCAAAACAGTAAATAGTTATAGAGAATTTCGTCACTATGTCAGTATAAGAAGTACTACATAGGGAGGAATATTGAAGTATGAAACGTATTATTATCGGTATTATCGCTCTCGCTTTATGTGGTGTAGTTAGTGTATTTGTTCCATCAGCTTCCGCAGCGGAGCTTGTTTTATCACAAACACAAAAAGAAAAATACTATCAGCAATATCTGAATGATTTACAAGACTTACAAAATCAATATGTAGGACAAGAAGTTTTAAATATCGCTGTGGCTCACTTTGCATATTTTGAAGAAAACGGATGGATTGAGCCTTCCCAATTCAAAATCATATTAAACGAAGTAATGACAAGTAAAATCGTTTCAATGGAAAATTCCACCTCAAATATCCGTGCACGAAAAATTGTTACAAGTATCACAAAATCATTTAATGTAATAAACACAACAGGACACGTTATAAGAAGAATCAATGCAACAGTTTCTCCACAATCGGCATACCATAGCGAACGCGATGGTATGGTGCTCACAAGTCCAGGAACTATTACAACTGCTAAAGGATGGGGTTCAGGTTCTTGGAGCCAAACTTACGCAGGTGTATCGCAATGGCCTCAAGGTCAACCCTATACTTACTTTGGTTATAGCATTGCTGGCAACTACACTTACCAAGGTGTTGTAATCCCAATTTCAGCTAACTTTACGGTAAGCATCTCTAAGAACGGTGCATTATATTGAATGAAAATATATTCAACATGACGGTATTAAGCCGTCTTGTTTTTATAAAAGTGAACTCTCATAACATCTTTGCAAAAATCAAAAAAGCAAAAACTAGTATCAAGATACGTACGTAATATACTTTTTATCGAAGATAGAACATGACAATTCAGCTAACATGATGACACACCGCTCGTGGAACCTATCTTTGAATGGACAGGTTTCATTTGCTTCTACAATAGAGAAACAATTGATCCCAAAAAAAAATCAAAACTACCATCATCATGTGTAGTTTTGATTTTTTTATGTTTGCTCTTAATAACATAGCAGTCCCACTATTATGCCAAGCAGGACCAGTATATAAGGAGGGACTGCCCAGCGCAAGGATAGCAACAAAAATACAGCCGCTAAAAGAATATCTAATCCACTTTGAATTGTTTGCGTCACAATTGGATGAATAAAAGCACTAGCTAAAATTCCAACAACCGCTGCATTAGCACCAGCCATTGCACCTTTCAAAGCTACATGCCTACTCATAGTGAGCCAAAAAGGCATAGCCCCAACGATTAAAAGAAATGCAGGTAGGAAAATTGCAATTGTCGCAACCACTGCTCCTGGCACGCCAGCAATGACCATCCCAATATAAGAGGCAAATGTAAACAATGGACCTGGAACTGCTTGTGTAAGACCATAGCCTGCTATAAAGTCAGATGCGCTCATTAAGCCACTTTGCACAAACTGCGTTTCGAGTAACGGTAATACTACATGACCGCCACCAAATACGAGGGCACCTGCTAGATAACATTTTTCCATAATAGTTAGTAAGTCATCTTTTAACAATGAATTAGCTATTGGTAGAGCAATCATTAATGTGACAAACAATGCTAATAACAAGCCACCTGTTTTTTTAGAAATGGGTAAATTTTTTTGCGTGGTATCTTCTAAACCGTTCGTTTGCTTAAACAGGCGTGCACCTATTAAAGCTGCCAATGCAATGACAATAACTTGCGCAAATGGATTTCCCCAAAATTGGAGCGTTATAAGCGCTAAAACTGCTATTATCAAGTGTGCTATGCTAGGAATTAACTTTTTGGACATATCCCAAATCGCTTGCGCCACGATGGCAACAGCAACCAATTTCAAGCCATGAATCCAGCCCATATCCATCTTTATATGCGAATAAAAATAGGCAAATAGAGTTAATAGCAATACAGATGGTAACGTAAAACCAAGGAAGGAGGCTAAGCTTCCCAACAGTCCGCCACGTAGTAACCCAATGCCCATACCAACCTGACTCGATGCAGGCCCAGGGAGAAATTGACTAAGTGCTACTAAGCTACTGTACTCTTTATCTGATAACCATTTTCTTTTTTGCACGTATTCAATTTGAAAAAAGCCTAAATGCGCTGTTGGACCTCCAAAAGATGTACAACCTAATTTAAAGGAAATAAGAAAAATCTCGAATAACTTTGGCAAACTGTTCACTACTTTCCATGTAATATACAATCATATTACACGGAGATAGGCTTCTAATAGATTAAGATATTGTAAAATTTACTTAAAGCATCGAATATTCAGTTCTCGCGTATTTTGATAGCTGGTCCGCTTTTAACATCACTTGCAGTAACAGGAATCAGTTTATACGTTTTATCTGTAAGATAGCGTGCATCGAAGCGAATCCCCCACTTTGTATGTTCTTTATTTAATGTGTACGAAGAATCTTGACGCCAAGTTTTGCCTGACTCCGATACAATATTAAAATTTAACGATTCATTTGTAGTTTCTTGTGTCTCAACGTATACCGTCGTTGAAATCGGTGTAGATACAACTTTTTCTACCTTGATTTCCTGACCATCACTAAGCTTGATGGTTTTATTGAGTGCAATTACTTTTCGATCTTCTTGCAGTTGCTTTTGAGATGCTTCTACTTTAAATGCCCAAGGCTCTGGAATAGGCTTTTCCCAATTCCAATCATTGTAGAGGATATTCAGTTGCAACAGTTCATCTTGAGGTAAATCACGCATTTTAACACTGCTATATATAGTATAAGTATTTTCTGATTGGGCAATGGTCTGACCACCGTTTCGAACGGTATAATTTTGACCGTTCACGAGTACTTGCGGAAAGAAAAAAATTTGATGGTCGAAATTTACATCTTTCGCCGGTTCAAAAGTTGCGTTTAACAATAGTTGATTATCATCAACCATCACCTCATTTAAAGTCAATTTCCCAAAATCATTTTCAGTTGATTGACCAACTAGTGTTTTATAAGCTGCAAAATCCGACTGATTATCATTAAAAATTAAAGAGACAACGCGGCTTCCTACCAATAATACACAGGCAACGAATAACATACTTACTACAATGATTACCCATTTACGTTTTCCACTTTTTTCAGGAGACACTTCATGCACATACGATTCAACTGACAAAAAAACACCCCCAATCCCTTTCAACATCTATCAACGGGTACTTGCCTATGATTCATTGTAATAACGAGCTAGGCATTATATAACTAAATAAGTGCCAGTCACTCACACAATTTAATAAAAATCCACGTAGATTTCTGCGAACTACTTTGTACCCGCAGAAACCGAAGTGGATTTTTATACTTTAGGAAAACTGATTTTATCTCTTCTTCTTCAACCATAGCAACGTTTGTTGTAAACCTTCCTGATAACTAGTCTGCGGCAGCGTGCCAATTGCTCTTTCATACTTTACCCCGCTCAAAATAACAGGCTCCTCTGTTAAATACATCATCTCCTTCATTTCCTTCATAAATGGAGAAAAGAGTGCTAAAATACCAATCATTGTGTTGGAAACCGTTCGTACTTTCTTTTTATAGCCTGTAATATCCCGAATTATCCCCATTAATTGTTCTCCTGTAATGGGATGCACAGCTGGCACATTCCAATTCTGATTATATGTGTCTGATCGCAATGCCAATTCAACGATTGCTTTAGCTCCATCGACTGTATAGAGAAATTCTCTAGCCACTTGCATATGCCCAACGAAGTTTGCCTTTTTATTACTAATAACACTTTTTAATGTTTCATATAGAATTGTATTTTCTGCATTGGGCCCATATAAATCAGGCATATGGACGATTAATGAAGGCACACTACTAGCCTTCAATTTATTTTCCATTGCTAATCGTATCTTCCCTTTTTTTGTATGAGGTTCTTTGATTGCCTCTTCTGTTACAATAGAGGATTGCCTTCCGTATGCGTAAATATTGTCCACTAGTGCAATCTTTGCTTGTTGCGTTTGTGCCACATTGATAATTGTTTGGATACATTGCATATGTGTTTCTTCCCATTCTTGATAGGGAAAACTAATAGCATGAAACATAACATCAATTCCATCAGATGCCCTCCTTACATGCTCTTCATTAAAGACATCCCCTGGAAAAATCGACACATTCGGGTAATTTTCAAAAAGCGCTTGCAACTTCTCTTTTCCCCTAGCAAAAGCCACAACTTGTATACCTCTTGCTGCTAATTCACTCACAATCGCAAAACCTATTCCACCTGAAGCACCCATTACTAATGCTTTCTTCATCATCTATTCCCCCTTTTAATTAACCACCGGTCAATAAATGTTAAAAGGAAACTCTAGATTCACCTTCGCATCTAGAGCAACTTAATTTATGCTAATGCTTTAACGAGAAATTTAGCATGAACATCTACCGCCTCTTGCGCTTCATCATAGTTCATCACATAATGGTGATAATGTGAAACAAAACCGTGTAATGCAAGAAATGTTGAATGAATATCCGAAATTAACAATGTTTTTGCTGATAAAGCTTGAACCGATTGCGCAAATTTTTCATAGCAAAGATTAGCAGCCTCTTGCGATAATCCATCAATATGAAGATCTTTCGTCATAAACATCAATTCATATTGGCTTGGATGGTTTAATCCAAATTTCATAAAGCCAACAAAGACATCGTAAAGTTTGTTTTGATGCTCTCCAGTTCCATTTACAATATCATCTAACATTTGATTTAATTCAGTAAAATACTCACCTATAATGCAATAAAATAATTCCGCTTTATTTTTAAAATGATAGTAAATTGCTCCATGACTACATCCAAGTTCTTTCGCGATACTACGCATGGAAACTTGATGAAAATCCTTTTCAATAAACTGTTTATGGGCTTCGTCAACAATCATCTTGAGTGTCAATTCTTGTGCTGATGGTTTACGTGGCGACATGGAATCCTCCTTTAACTGACCAGTGGTTAATTAATAGTATAAAATGTTTTCATTTATTTGGCAAACCTTAATTTTAATACAAATCATTTTACAGTTCCTCTTCTAAACGTTGTATTAAACAAAACCTCTATTTTCTGACAGTGATTAAATGGTGAAATTTTGCACCGAGAATAATCAAAGGATAGCCAACACTACTACGTCAGCTATCCTTCAATTTTATATTAAATTAAACTTTTTACTACTTTAGATATTATGGCTCCTTCTGCTTGACCAGATAATAATGGTTTTGCAATCTTCATCGCTTCGCCCATATTCATCCCTTTACTAACGCCTGCTGCTAGTAATTTTTCAGTAATTTCCTCTTCGCTTAATTGCTTAGGAAGGAAGGATTTTAATAACACTAATTTTGCTTCTTCTTTTTCAATTAAATCTGCACGGCCCGCATTTTGCGCGCCTTCTAATGCTTGATTCGTTTGCTTTACTTCACGATTAATGATTGCAATCTCCTCTGTTTGTGTTAGAGGTTCACCTTTTTCTTTCTCTGCTAAATCTAATGCTGATTTAACTAGGGTTAGCACACCTTTTGCTAAGACATCCTTTTCCTTCATTGCTGTTTTTAGTTGTTCAAATACTGCTGTTTTTAACATCCAACTCACTCCTCTATCATTGCTAATTGTCAATGATTATTGCACATTGTGACAACCAAAACAATTTATTTTGCTTTCTTTAACATTTCCACATCGGCCTTTGTTTCTAATATGTCAAGTGTTATCACGTTCATCTTTGCATCCACTTTATCTATTTTTGCACTAAGATTTTGTTCTATTGAATCTATTCTCGTTTCAACCGATCCTAATCTTTTGTCTAGCGCTTCGATTTGTTGTTGAATCTCTGTTTTCACGCCCTGCACTTGTGTAGAAAGCTCCAAAATAGCTTGAAGAATTGCATTTTGATTGATTTCAGGATTCATAATCGACTTCCTTTCTTCAAATTTATCTATTCATTATTTATTCACTCGTTATGTTCACTGATAAATGTTGCTAATCGACTAGAGTTATTCAAACTCTACTACACTATTCTATCTATGCTTTTTAATGAAGTCAAAACATCAAAAATTTCAATTTGTCAAGAAGTCATCTTGCAATTTCACTTCATAAAAGCGCATAGCCTTCAAATCTCCTCGGTACGAAAAAATGCCCTGCTTGATTAACGTTCGTAAACGATACTCAATCCATTCGTCTCCTGTAAATTGTTGCATATGTCCGTACACTTCACCTATTAAACGTGCCGCCTTTCTAAACGCTACGTTACCATCTTCTTGATACATCCGCTTAGCACATTCAATAATAAAATCATCATCTCGATTTTCATGTACGCTATGCAATAGCCCATTACATGTCCATGTTCGTAACAGATGAACTTCGTCTGCTAATAAGCTTTTACCTTCCTTAATTAAGGCTTCTCTTGCTTCATTCATTAGTTCACCCATGTCAAACTGTTCATAAAAATACAGGAGGTTTTCTTCATTCAATTCTCCTGAAGTTCGTGGATAATCCGCTATTTGTGTATGCATCTCTTTTTCATGAAAAGCCTTATACGTATCAATGACTCGCACTGTATTCACTTTGCCTTCTAGCATGGCTAGTACAAGTCTTAATCCTGTTTGTTCATGTGCATTTTGGCATGTCCAAATAACGATTTTTTGATGTGGTAAAATATTGTTTATTTTCTCGATAGCAGTTTGCATACATTGTCGATAATGATTACGTTCATCCTCGTCCATATTATATCGTTTGTGGAACCATCCAAGTCTCGCTTCTATTCCCGAAGCTTGATGTATATCTTTTACTGGCCCAATCGATAAATTATCTGGCCAAACAATAATATCCTCTGTCTTTTGATATTCTAACGTTCTAAATGCTGCTTTTAGACTTCCGGCTGGCGAATCACCAAAAACAATATGTATTGTCTGCGCTTTATCCATTTGTTCCTTATCTTCTGTCATATGTAGGAGTATTTGCTGCATGTCCTCACTCGACTTTCCATTTAATAGAGATATGAAAAGCATTGACTTTGCTTCCGCTTCACTTAGTTGATTGATTCTTTCTTTTAATCGATTCACATCTTCCAACATTCCATTCAAATCCTCTCCAACATTCATTTTTCTGGTTACTATCATAACAGCATTCCCCATTTCTCTTATCATAGCGCAATTCATGTTTTTTCTAAAATGTTCAACAACGCAAATAATTGATCTTACCCTCCACTTCTCTTTAAAACAACTAAAACTTTAAATTTAACTAAACTGATTACGTTTTTCTATTAATCGAACCATTCTTTCTATCAGAAAATGTATTGCTCATAAGGATTTATCATGCTAAGATGCCAATAATTCCTACAAAACTAATTTGTTAAGTAGGTAAAATAAAGGGGATGATGATATGGGTCAAATTATTGCCAATACCATAAAGCAGTCGATAACCGAGTTAGTAGGGCATACACCACTATTAGCGTTAAATCAGTACACGAAAGAACTACAACTTGAAGCGGAAATTATTGCAAAGCTAGAATATTTTAATCCTGCGAATAGTGTAAAAGATCGTATTGCTAAAGCGATGATTGAGGATGCTGAAGCACGTGGAGTTTTAACAAAGGACAAAACGATTATTGAAACAACAAGTGGGAATACTGGTATTGGGCTTGCGGCTATTGCAGCAGCAAAGGGCTATAAATTACGTATCTACATGCAAGATGGTGTAAGCGAAGAACGAACAAAGGTTGTGAAAGCATATGGAACCGAGGTTGTTCCATTTTCCGATGTACCAGAGATGGTAGCGGCATTTGAAGAAACCGATGGCGATTTTGTTGAAACCATTAAAGTATTTAGAGAAACTGTCGTTGATAAGGAAGACAATGTCGTCTTTCTAAATCAACTGGATAATGAAGCCAACCCTAACATTCACGAACGCACTACTGGGCCAGAAATTTGGGCGGACACAGCAGGGCAAATTGATATTTTTGTTGCAGCAATTGGTACAGGAGGCACCATTAGTGGTGTAGGGGCTTATTTAAAATCCAAAAATCCAGCCATACAAATTATAGGCGTAGAACCCGCTATTAATTCTATCGCTACAGTTGAACAGCCTGATATTATTGAAATTACAGGTGTACATCGCTTTTCAGATGCACAGGAAGCTCGCGTTCCGTCTAACGTTCATCTTGATCGGATTGATGAAGTGTTAGAAGTAGAAACAGAGGAGGCCTATAAAGCTGCTCGCACTGTAGCGCAAACAGATGGTGTTTTAGTAGGTACTTCCTCTGGTGCGGCTTTGTTTGTTGCAACAACTCTTGCTAAACGCCCCGAAAACAAAGGGAAACGTATAGTCGTACTCTTTCCAGATACAGGATTGCGCTATTTATCTACCGATTTATTTTAACGATAAAACGAAGGATAGCCTGTTATCTATCCTTCGTTAGTTCCGAAATCGCAAAATTACCATTAGCTGTCATAGATATCACAATCTCTTTATTTACTTCTATTTGAATAGGACTGATTATCGCTTTTCGAGTAGAGAAATACCAAAGCCGTTCACTTGGACCAATTAATAGATAGGCTCCCTCTTCGTAATTTCCCATAAAGGTTAGCGCATCTAAGCGAATATCTTCCCCTTTTAATGGTGTTATATCATAATCCTTTAAACGCTCTACCACGTCTGCAATCGCATCTGTGGTTAAATTTATTTCTGCTATATCTTGTATATGTTCAATGGAAAATGTATCGGCATTAACGCTTGGATTGATTTGCTGCCGTGCTATCAACTCTACTACATTGTTCTCGGCATCATAAAAATAGCATGAATAGGCATCGATTGTTTTAAAATACACTTCATCCTCATCGTCCAAACTTAATACGTCTACACGCTCTTTTGCCCATTTTTTCGCTAACTGAAATAAATTACTAGGGATATTAAAGGCGAAATGATATTGCTTTGCAACAGAAGCATCTAGTTTTTCGAATCGAACATTGCTCTCCCCAGCATTTATGTCAAAAAAATGGGTCCCCTCATCTAATAATTCAAATCCTAATAAGGTACAGTAAAATTCCTTCATTTTATGTAAATCATACGCGTAAAGTTTTATTTTAGAAATTCTCATCAATCCGTCATCCCCTTAGCTTTTGATATCATTTACTGTACTAAATAACAGATAAATGTTCCTCATGCAAAAGAATGAAGAATTAGAAAATACACTTTAGGTTTCTATATAACCTTATATCGGAGTACGATCTCCTCTACTATTTGGCTGCGAAATAACTAAAAATTCCACATCCTCCTGTGAATCATTGCGCATTTGGTGTGGCTGAAATGGTGGTACTTCAATTCCTTCATGGGGCAATAATATAATCCGTTCTTCGCCTATTTCCATTGTTGCTATACCTGATAGCACGAAAAAGAATTGTTGTGCTTGATGGTGGTAATGACAAACTTCCGTTGTATTGGCAGGCATTCGTTCATGAATAATACTTAATTCATTATTTTTAACTAAATGCCAGCCATCACATTGTTTGCCCCATATGTAATGCTCCGCATGTTCTTTACTGATTTTCAACTAAAACAACTCCCTGTTCAAATAGGTCAAATCCCCTTTTATAATCAGTAATACTGGTTTTCGTGAATTTGGACTCTATTGTACTTTTATTTTTTCAACAGTCGCAACATACATGGACTCTTTTTGTATTTTAATGTACTGATACTTGGTTTCCTTGCAGTACCCCTCACTCTTCAAATACTTTTTTAGTTGCGATTTTTTAACAAAAACGTTTTCTGCTTCCTCATATTCTTGGTCATCTGTTTTTTTGGTAATAACCATCATATAAAACTTCGTCACATTATTCCCCCTTTATTGCCATACTTTATCTAATTGATGTGCATAAAAATGAATCGCATTTTTATAACTAAGTATTTCAGCATCTCTTGTCGTATGTAGTAAGCATTCTAATAAAAGCTCCATCGCCTTACTATGCTCGTCTAGATTATATAAAGTCATGGCATAAAAGACTTGTAATGCTTTATTAGTCGGAAATAAGTCGATTCCTTTTAAAAACGTCGATTGTGCTTTTTTATACTGCCCTAACGTTCTATATGTACTACCAAGCCCTATAAATGCTCCTTCTAAATCTTTGCCAGATAGCCCTTGTTGAATTGCTTTCTCATAGTATGGTACCGCTTGTGACTCTTCTCCCAAAACATCAAAGCTCCAAGCACATTGATAGTTCACAAACGCATCATTCGGGTATTGTTCTACCATTTTTAACAACAAGTGATTTGATTCTTTCTTCTTTTCCTCATTTCGTAATTGGATTGCCCTTGCAAGTTGTTGTTCGTACAATGTTATTAGCTCCTTTTAAACAAAATGGCACTTTCCGTAAGCCCCGTCATGCATCCCAAATTAAATTGTTAATTTCATTAAACGTCTAAAGCGCTTTGCATGTTGACTGTCTGGTAAAAGACCACTTCGAGCATTCGATGTAAATGCTAGCCACTGCCAATCTTCACCACCAACAAATGCTAACCTAGACCATTTTTCTAGAAAATCAATAAAGTTATCCGCTAATTTATAGCCATGACCTTCTCCATCATCATGACTTAAATAAACAATAGAAGCATCAGCATTGTTATCAACGATATTAAATGCAATGTAATCTCCATTGCCGACCTCGTAAAAAGCAAATGTATGATGCCATACTTTATCGTAATCATGTTGTGGATCTGAAAAAACTTCCTTAATCCACGCGTTTTTATCATTTTTTATCTCGTTCAATAATTCCAAATCCCAATGAAGCATTCCACTAAAGATTCCATCCAGTTCACCTTCTAGTTGGTAATCATCTGGAAAAACCCAACGGAAGTATAATGCTGATGAAAACTCCAGTAGCACTTTTTTAAAACTTTTAGGAATCTGGAAACCTAATTGGTTCTCACAGTGTGCAATTTGTTGTAGCGTCGCAGGGGCACCAATATCTACTGCTGATACTTCTCCACCAATCGCAACCATTCGCTCCACTATATTGTGAACTCTCTGCTCAAATATACGATAATCCATGGCAATCCCCTCCCTCCTACAACTAAAAGGTGTTACTTTCTTATTCTTTTATCATAATACACATATGATATTTAGTCAGTTATATTTTTCCATTATTTCAGGATTCGTTGCACAATAAAAAATGACCAAGGTCACATCGTATGCTTACTTGGTCATCTTTTACCCGTATATTAACACGTTGTCTTTTTACACTTTTTAATTTGATAGACGACGCCAATAATTACATTTGCAACAAAAAGAAAATTAAATGGATTAAAAACTATCCACATTACATTGGCTTCTAAAGCAAGTTGTAATAGAATCCATAAAATCCAAATAACAATTTGACTTAATATCATTGGTATACTAAACCAATCTCTTATTTCCATATATCAACATCCTATTAATCTATTAAGTTCAAGACTCTCTTTTCGATTTTTTGTATTCTTTATAACTCAAATAAATAGAAATAATTATTAAAACAGCCATAAAAAAGTTAATAATAGATTTGGCATCTGAAGATATAGATAAATATGATGCACCACAGCTTATGACGGCTGCTATTATCGCTAAATAATATGGTCTTATTTCCATATAACTAGTCCCCTTACCAAGTACTGATTTTCTTCAATGCTTGTAAATACGTTAATTCTTCATTATTAATAGACTTTAATAACGATATAATCGTATCATCAGTCAACTCTACATTTTTCGAAAAGGCATAATCTTTTAATAGTGCAATATAGCCTGATATTAAGGCTGTTGCCTGCGATGTACCAGTAGTTTTAATTATAGTCCCATCGGAATGGATTGTTGATATCTCGTGACCAGGTGCGTTAATCGTTGTTTTTTGCGAACCGCTTGTTAAATCAAGTACATTTCCTGAAGTATCTATCGCCCCAACTGAAATAACTTCATCTAAAATTGCAGGATACATCAATTCAGTATTTCCATAATCTCCTGAGGAAGCTACTACTGTAACACCTTTATTTACTGCTAATTTTATCGTTTCCGTAATATCTGTATCTTCGAAATGGCTAGCCATACTTAAATTAATAATAGAAGCATCTTTTTGGATAGCCAATTCAATTGCATTCTTGATAATTGTTGGTGCAACTGAATCATCTCCATTCATCACTTTAATGACGATTATTTGTGCATCTGGACTTATACCTTCTAAAATGCCATCAATCCCTTTAATTATGGAGTACATCATAGTACCATGACCATTTGTATCTTCGATAGATTGATCAACTAAAGATTTTTCAAATTTTAGATTTTCACTGTATTGAGGATTTATACCACTATCAATTAGAGCAATTATTTGGGACCTACCTGTAGAAAGTTTATGAAGCTCTTTATAATCTAGCCAATCAAATTCCCAAGTTGTAGCATCTACACTATTATTTTCATAATTAGACGAAAATACGGTATAGATTGTCAAGGATAATCCAGCAAATATAAAAATCATCCAAATTAATTTAGTTAAAAATCTTTTCAATAAAAGCACCTACTTTATAGCTGTTTATTAATTTAATAAATACTATTATTGAGGCTCGATATTAAAAACTAAAACCCAGTATAAATCTGCTCTAATACCTCTATTTGTATTTCCATTATGATATTCTACTCGATTAGCTAATTGGTTAGTCCATAAAGCAGTAATACCATTAATAGTGGCAGGTATTACACCAAGTTTGCCAAAAACGACACTAGCAAGTGCCAGGCCCGTAGATACAGATGCAGCATCTCTTAAATCATAAACCCATTGCCTAGCTGCTGAAGTACTCATATAACGTCGTTTGCCCCACCAAAAAGTTTCATCGTAAGTAGATCCGCCCTGAATATAAAAATTGTTATCAGTAGAATCGATCATCGCACCATTATCTAAAACTTTCAGTTCACCTTTTTCAATCCGTAAATTTAAGTTATTGAAATGTGCTTCTAAATCTTCCATTAATGAAGCTTTAGTAATTATATTATTGCTACCTTGTTCTCTGGCAAATTCATTTAATAGATTAATATCTTGTTGATTCAAATTATGAACTATTTTATCTTCGTCTAAAATAGTTATGCCATAAGATGAAATCTCTAGATTTGCTTCTATAACAGATATGATATTTTCTAAACTCTCTTTATATTCTTTTTCATCTTCACCATTTGAATATGCCTTTGCATAAAAAGGTACTAGACCCAAAAATAATGTTAAAACTGTAAAAAATATAATTATTTTTTTCATTTTCATCTCTCCTTAAATTTTATTTTTAGTCGAAAAAAGATTTACCTGATGGATATGAAATTTATTTATTATCCAAAAGTGTATAAAAAAAACACCTCCCGAATATTTACATGTTATAGAACTTTTGTAACATCAAACTTAACTTTTATTTGATGTATTCTTTGTTTATCCAAAACATTACGATACCTCTAGTTAGTATAACTTCACCCTATTAATTAAATGTAAAACCTAAACTTTCAATTGTGATGTCAATTTGAAAAGTAATATTATATAATTTCAACATCGTATAGCTATAGCTAAACTATCCCCGAGTTAACAATAACTTATCATTGATAACGATTCTCATACAATAGTCAAATTACTTTATTTTTTTTAAAAATTTAGACATTTTTTTAATAATAATTTTAGTATTACATAAAAAATATCATCTTTCCGATGGCTTTTATTTTTCTTTTTTTAATTCTACCCTCCCAATTTGACAGCCTTTTTGATACGAATAGACAATAAAAACCACCCTAAATAGAGTGGCATTTATCCTAACCTATTTAACTATTGTGCTTCTTTCTTGAAGTGTCCGCCCAATAATCCACTGCGCAACTATAAGATTTGGCACCCAACATAACCACGAAATAATAGGATAACTAATCATAAAATTTTCGAATCCAAATAATGCAGTAAATAATGGTAGCCACATTCTTAAAGTTACCGCAGCAAAAGTTAATGAGTAATTGCGTATCATCCATTTTTGGTGTTCATAAACATTATGTTTTTTAATTTTCGTAACCGCTTGATAACCGGTAATGACCCAGAAAATAGCTAACATACTAAAACCAAGCTGTGACACAAATCCGCCTGTCGCATAAAACGCTAAATAAAGACCTGCAATACTGCCGAATAAAATGCCTATCATATAGACCTTCCCTGCTATACGATGACGCTTCCTATTTTTTTCTCTAAATTTTGAAGATAGTGTAAAGGGACCTATTACTAAAGCCACTACACTACATACAATATGGATATAAAGCAAGGTATACCAGTGCGAATCCAATGTATCAATAAACATCAGTTTCATCCTTACAAAGCCTGCCTGATGGGCATCCATTATTAAATATTGAACTATGGAGTATCCAGCTATTCCAATAGCTAAGCAACTAAACATTAACGTAAGTTTTTTCATTTTACAGTCCCCTAAAAATTGATTTATCAAAAAATGTCGTGCTACATTTCTTAATGTAACATGCCATTTTAGAAGATTTGTAATTTATACAGTAAGTGGTAAATAAAGCAGTATAAGAGGACTTATATTGTGAGTATCATTATTTAGCTATTGTGTAAAAAAAGTCTATTCATCAAATATAAAATAATGATATAAAGTTATCAATTAGCGTTGACGGCTAGTCTACTCGATTCGGATGTTCACAAGCGATTCTTCTTTTGCCCAGATGTATTTATTTCTTAATCTTTTTTTCAAACCATCCAAATGCCACTTCTGCCTCGATATATCCATCATTGGGTGAAACTAAAAAAATTACAAAGGATTCTCCTGATGGAAATATAAATTTTCCATCTTCATCACTTGCCAATGTACTTTGTGGAGGTACAATGCGTTTAAATGCATTTACGCCCTGTTTTGGAAATCCACTTACATGTTCAGCAAACTCAATTTTCACTTCTGGCTTTGGAAGTGGCGAAATGGCCTGATTTGCAGATGTTACGTTTTTAGAAATCATCGCATTTCCAGGAGCTATTGCATTAAACCAAATTTCAGCAACAAATGGTTGATTCGAGTGATTTGTAATGGTAAACGCATTTACATATAAATCTACATTTGAATAATGCGGATTACTCAAGCTTCCCCAGGCATTTTTCCCTTTCCCTAAACAAATCGGTTCTGTTTGACCAACAAAATATCGTCCTTGTATGGATTGATACAATGGATTAGGAATATTAACAGCCTTAATAAAATGGTCATGATTTGTCATCAATACACACCACTCCTTTTTACACTGTATGTAGAGAGAATAAAAATGTGTATTCGAAAATTAAACTAATGCAACCTAATTTATTTATCTAGTAACTATATTTCATAATTTTTCACTCGCAATATATAGGTGATAATTTATAAGAAACAAAATGAATAGCTATATTGTATGTAAACACAGCCTTTCCTTCTAACTTTTGAATAAGTTAGCGTAAGGAGGTTATCAAACTTGAGTGAGAATAAAACTAGAAATACGAACACTGAAATCAATCAATTTTATAAAGCTGTGGAAGATTTAAATGATGCAGCAGGTGCATTTTTCCGCATTCCTGTTTTTTTTAGCCATCAAAACCTTTTTACTATAGGATCAGCACAACCACCACTATCTGATGAACAACGATTTATTATTCGGATGTTTAACGAAATTAAACAGGTGCTTCTTTTCCCAAGAACCATTCCGAATACAGACCAATATCCCAATACTACAATAGAGAATGTCCGGACAATAGTAAACTCTAGTTATGGAACAGCTGCGGCTCTATTAAAACCAACTCGGCGAACGGATCAACTTGAACCTTATTCGCCTTTCTTACAAATAGAACCATCCATGTCTCTACAACGCGGACTTCCTTTACTGCTTGTAAAACAAAGTACAATCAAAGCAGGTGGTATCTGGGGAGATGCAGGTCCACTTGCCCCTTATACCCCATTAATATGGTTTTCTGAAACGACAACAGTAGATGAATTTTTTGATAGTATAGCTTGGAAAGAAGCATTACAAAACTGGGCAGGGCAAGTACGAAGTGGCTATTTTATTCAAACAAACCCTGAATATAAATACACATGTGATTAATAGCTATTTTGCTACCATGCATATGGCTACGATCCTTTTGCCATGACCATAATAATTAGATCGCGCCAAAAAGCCCAGTCTCAAAATTTTGAGAACTGGGCTTTTTTCCATCTTCACAATGACAGTTAATCAGTCAAATTTGCTCAATATGATGGTGGCTAGTTACTTTAACTTCCTTTATTCCGCTGTCAGTTTATCCTGTTGTTGTTCGGTTTTAGATTCCTTAAGTTCATCAATAAGAGTAGTTAAAGAATCTTCTTTATGTAGATCTTTATCTTCAGCATTTTGAAGCTGATCTGCTACTTTTTCTTGCACAGTTTGAATCCGATCCTCTAAATCTGAAAGTTTTTCATATTTTTTATCAATAAAAATTCCACGGCGTGCATCTAACGCTACTTCACTCTCAAGACGATTTTGCTCGCGTCCTAATGAATTCTTCGACAATTCTAATGTTTCCATTTGTTCTAGTGAAACGGATTTGCCCAAAATATCTTCCATTGAATTGGCAGGTTGTTCTTTCTTTATTTCTTGATCCTTTTGGTTTGTCGCTTTCTTTTGTTCTTCCATCTGCTGTTCAGCTATTTGAGCATCAATTTCAGCTATTTGTTTTTCAAAATCCTTTAGCTGTTCTTTAATAGACGATAAGTCGCCTCCGTTTTCTAACGTCCGTTCGCTTAAATCACTTTTCATTTGTTGAATGCTCTCTCGTTGCTTCATTAAACTTTCAATAAGACTCGTTTTAGCTTGCTGACCTTTAAACAAATTTCGTGCTTGTTGTCCTATTGTTAATGTATCTTTACGAATTGGAGTATTTTGCTGAACCATTTTAGGTCTATTAGAAGATACATTTGACAGTTTAATAAAGTTCGTAGAATTACTATCATGCGTTATTTTCATATTTTTCCACCTCATAATCTATATCGACAATTTTTTGGTATTTTTAATGAAATCTAGTTAAACCTCATATTTCATCAATCTAGAAAAATAAACAACTACGCACTTATTATTAAATAAATGTTTGATTTCATGATTGACAGTACCTGCTAGGAGCAAGTCTAGTTGCCACTACCTGTCATTTTGAGCACTGCGGAACAAATCACAAGTAATTTGTTGATCTTTATCTAGACCTTTTATAGCTGCATATGTATTTCCCCATTCACACATCGTGTTTAATACTGGTACAAAAGATTTTCCCAAATCCGTTAAGCTATATTCTACTTTTGGCGGTACTTCTTTAAATATTTCTCTTCGTACAAGGCCATCTCTTTCTAACTGTTTCAATTGATCGGTTAAAACCTTTTGTGTAATGCCAGGTATTAACTCATAAAACTCTTTTGTTCTTACTGATTTTTGACTTAAGAAAAAAAGAATTAAACATTTCCATTTACCACCTGCTATATTCATGAAAATATTAATTCCTGTATTATAGTTCACCATCTATTTTCCTCCTGACGCTAAATAGGCACCTTTAAGTGGCTATACCACTTTAAAGTGCGTTATTTTCTTCTATATTATTGCTTACTATAATTAAAGCTGCAAGACAATAAAAATTTCGGAGCTGATAGTATGAGTGTAAAAAATATTTTGGAAAAAAGACGTTCAGTTAGACATTATGATGCAAGTTATAAAATAAGTTCAGAAAAACTAAGCTCATTAGTTGAAAGTGCAAGTAAGGCACCTAATGGAAATAATATTCAAGCTACACGATACTTAATTATTGATAATCCAGACTTAAGAAATTTAATACTCCCTATAGCCTTTAATCAGCAACAAGTAATAGAAGCTTCAACTTTAATGGTCATGTTAGGTGATTATCAGGCATTTGACAAAGAGAATATTATCGAGATACATGAGGAGGGCTTTCAAGCAGGGTATTACGATGAATCGCTAAGAGATTATCTAGCAAATGCTGCAATCAATTATTACCAACATAAATCTAAGGAAGATTTAAAGCTAGAATTAACTCGAGATGTAAGTCTTGCGTCCATGTCATTCATTTTATTAGCAAATGAAGCCGGTTTTGACACTATTACTATGTCAGGCTATGATTCTAAAAAACTAAAAGATATCTTACATATTTCTGACAGATATTTAGATGTGATGCTCATAGCTGTTGGGAAAGGTACTAAAGCCGGTCATAAAACAGTAAGACATGATGTCAATAAGATAATTTATAGAAACGAGATTAATTAATACTCTATAGTCTCTGATTATCTAAAGGCAAAGCAATATGTTCTTAATAGAAAAAAGCTCAGGCTCAAAATTAATTGAGTTTCTGAGCTTTTTTACTTAGTTCTTGTTTATACCCTATATTGATAAATCAACATTACTTCATATCGTCCATTTTCAGCACAGTCATAAATGCTTCCTATAGAAACGTTGTATTCAGGATGTATCTATTCGTATCCTTTTCCAACTAATAAACCTTTGCTGTATAAGGGTTTGTCGGTTGTTTTTTCTTCGCTTATTTATTATCATTGGTGGGGATATGATGGAGAAAATAACAAAATGACCACCCATCACAGAATGGTCTTTTATGAATTATTCAGCTAAGCACAAGACATCGATAATCAGCCTATTCGCATGTCCACAACCATAAAAAATAGCCCCCTTATCAAATAAATATGAGGGCTTTATATAATTCTTAATCTATCACTTATCTCCAACTGGCTTTAGTGAATTCATTGGAAGATAAACAGCATTATCGAGTCTTCCTTCTAATTCATCGGTTACATATATATAACCATTAATTTCATGATCATACCTTGAATATACAGTACTTCCCTTTTTCATAATTCTTTCAGTCTTAGATTCTTTTAATGGAACGCCCTTCCCCTCTTCTTCTCTTGTTAGTTCATAACGTACACCTCTTTCTCTCGATATTGTCTCAGCGATTTTAAGGTCTGTACCAGGATACTCGTAACAAAACTCCTCACTACCATCGCCACTTTCGCAATACTGTAGTAGTTGACCATTATTTGTATCCTTGAAATTAAAACTCCATGGTCCTTCTAGTTTGATGTATGATCCGTAATATAAGCCATCATTAATACCATCGCGAGTAATAACAATATAAGCTGGTTTGTTATAAAAAGATGAACGAATTTTTATTGGTACTTCTTTGAAAACTACCAAATCGGTTGCTTGTACTCGGTATTGCCCCATTTGATAAAATATTTTGTTATCATATTTTTCAATATCATACGTTCTAAAGAAGTTATTCCGCTTTACCACTAAAGATTCAAACGTACCATCTGAATTTTTCTTGTATACCTTAATGTCTTTTTTAAAGGTCATTTTCCCTGTTTGCCCTTTTACAACTTCCGCTCCATCATACATCACTTTCGCTTCTGATTTTGTTGGATTTACTACTGCAAATACGAATGCTGCTAGTAACACAATAAATAATTTTTTCATTATTCTCCTCCTACTCAGTTATAAAAACATAATTTCTTAGTATTATATACCAGTAACTTAATATTCTATCAACGGTTGTTAAAAACCCTACAAAAGTATAGTATTTTTCCATAGCATTATTTCTCCCATCTACCATTCTACCCTGTTCTCTTTTTATATACATAGCAATTTTGAATAGCTAGCTTTAATAAAGTCAGGTGCACTTTGAAGCTGTGTAATGGCTGTTAAAGACTTTGAACATCACGTAATTAGCTGAAAAAATGGGAACTTGACAATCAAATTTACCAAAAAATTAAAACGTGATAATTTCAGTGAAAAAGAATTACAAGAAATAGCTGATATTTTAGGGATTAAGTTTGAAGCTCATTTTGTGTTAGAAGAAGGTACGAAGATATAAATAATCTGCGGAGGGCTAATATGTTTAAAAAGTTGTTTAGCAAAAAGAAGCGACAATTAAAGAAGCAAGCTAAAAAGGCAGTATATGAAGCAACTAGAATTAAGCCTATTAAAATTAAAAAGCCAAAGCCAATGATTAAGAAAAAGCGTAAACCATCTTTAAAACGAACAATTAAAAAATTATTCTAAACAGATAACTAAATACGATTATCTGTTTTTTATCTGTACTTTTTCTAATTATTTTCCTAAAATGGAAATATAGAGGAGGGATTTACAAATGAAAAAATTAGTATTTAGTGCAGCATTAGTATTAAGTCTTGGACTAGCAGGCTGTGGAGAGACAACTACAAAGGACGAATCTGCAAAAGAGGAAAAATCGGTTGCTGAAACATCGAATGATTCTAAACAAGAAACAGTAGCACCAGTTTCTAAAGATGATGGAAAATTAACTGAGGAAAAGTTCAAACAAATTAAAGATGGCATGACATATGAAGAAGTAGTTAAAATTATTGGTAGTGAAGGGAAAATTATGTCTGAAACAGGTTCAGCTGGTGAACCGTATCATACTGTTATGTATGAATTTGAGACGGATGGTGCCCTAGCTGCTTCTACAATGACTTTCCAAGGTGGCAAACTAATCAATAAGGCTCAATTTGGTGTTGAATCATCTGACATTGAAATCACTATCGACCAATTCAATAAATTAGAGAATGGCATGACAAAAGAACAAGTATTTGAGATCCTTGGTGGTGAAGGTGCGGTTATTTCTGAATCTGGCGATGTAGTTATGTACAGTTATAATGGTAAGACTTTAGGGGCAAATGCTTCTTTAATGTTCCAAGGTGGTAAACTGATGAACAAGACTCAATTAGGGTTAGAATAATATAAAAAGGTAGATAATAAAAAAAACTAGGTACTCAATTAAAATGAGCGCCTGGTTCTTTTTAAAATATTCCAAAATAGCTCTTAAAAAATATGCCCGAGCTACATACTCGTCACCTTGTATAGGAGTAACTACTAAAGCTACTATAATTGCTGAGATTGCTAAAGTTTTTATAAATGGTATATTATCTGACCATTATTGCGCATCAGGGTTATAGACCTATGTACTTTCTTTTTATAACTATGAATATGATATGGTTCGCCAGTTGACGAATTCTGTTTATCAATTCTGAAACAGTAATTACTTCCTAAATCATATTCACAACTTTGAGAGTTAACATTTGAAGCCAAAGGTGTTATCTCTATAGGAGAACTAGTATATTCTTCATTTTTTTCTTTTTCAATAAGCTCTAAATATAACTCATATTGCTCTTTTGTTCTTTTCACCGCTCAAGATTGATTGAATCTCTTCTGGTAAACTATTCAATACTTTTTGAGGAATATCCATTTTTTCTGTTTCTATTTCTGCTGCTTTTACTTTATTTAGATAAGTACCATAATCATTATTGTAGCTACTATCTTTTTCAAAATAAACGCTTTTTTTCGCATTAGTCTTGATTTAGATGTAATAATTTTTGTAAAGGAATTTTGTCAACGTCTAAGTTATATTTCTCCTGTAATACCGTCTTAAAAATATTTTCAACAATACCTGTATAAAATGTAACTACTACATCACAGTGTGCTAATGCAACATGGTCTGTAAGTTGTTTAGAAAATTGATTGATTGGTTCTATATGTTCTTTTTTGACAGGATGCTTAGAATAAACACTAACGGTAATTAAATTCCCCCTTAAATCATCTTCAAAAAAAATATCATTGGGAGATAGATTTAGATCTTTTATTTCAGAAGCTCGATTTTCATCAACAATAAATAATCGATAAACATCTTTACCAAACTTAACATCCCATACTTCCATGTCTTTCAATCTTAGTATTCTTTCAAAATAATCAATTATTTCCACGCTCCTAATTCACTAAAAATATTCAAATATTTTACACTCCTAGGTATATTAATACCTATCATTATTATATATTAATTATTTTCAATCAGAACTTCACGTCACTTTTTTGATTGATGTATATAGTGTGTCTGTTTTTATCTGACACCTTCCTTTTTGTATAATAAAAGCCCTCCACAATCATCTGTGGAAGGCTCATTTTAATAACGGTGGCGAATCGGTGGCATCCTCCACCCAAAGGATATAAAATTACTAATTAATAACCTCTATAAACGTTGTTATTTCAACGTTACTTCGTATCATCCATCTTCAATACAGCCATAAATGCTTCTTGTGGAACTTCGACTGAACCGACTTGTTTCATACGCTTTTTACCTTCTTTTTGTTTATCAAGAAGTTTACGTTTACGAGAAATATCCCCACCGTAACATTTTGCCAATACATTTTTACGCATCGCTTTAATTGTCGAACGTGCGACAATTTTTTGACCGATTGCAGCTTGAATTGGGACTTCGAATTGTTGACGTGGAATCAATTCTTTTAGTTTTTCTACGATTACTTTCCCACGCTCGTAAGCAAAGTCACGGTGCACGATAAAGCTTAGTGCATCGACTTGCTCGGCATTTAATAGGATATCCATCTTCACTAGTTTTGAAGGCTGATAACCAATTAGCTCATAATCAAATGATGCATAGCCTTTTGTATTTGATTTTAAATAATCGAAAAAGTCATAGACAATTTCAGATAATGGCATTTCATAAATAATGCTGACACGTGACGTATCAATATAATCCATCGTCATGAAATTACCGCGTTTCAATTGGCAAAGCTCCATTACCGCACCAACATAATCGTTCGGTACCATAATTGTCGCTTTCACATATGGTTCTTCAACACGGTCAATTTTTTGTGGATCTGGCATAAACGATGGGTTGTCGACTTTAATGGACGTACCATCTGTCATATAAACATCGTAAATTACCGATGGTGCTGTTGTAATTAAATCAATGTTAAATTCACGTTCAATACGTTCTTGAATAATTTCCATATGAAGAAGCCCTAGGAAACCACAACGGAAACCAAAACCAAGCGCTTGCGATGTTTCAGGTTCATATTGTAATGCAGAGTCATTTAACTCTAATTTTTCTAACGCATCACGTAAATCATTATATTTAGCAGTATCAATTGGATATAATCCACAGTATACCATTGGATTTAAACGGCGATAACCTGCTAATGCCTCTGCTGCTGGACGATTAGCAAATGTTACAGTGTCCCCCACTCGCGTATCCCCAACATTTTTAATAGAAGCTGTTAAGTAGCCCACATCTCCAACCGTTAATTCACTTTGTGGCACACTTTTCGGAGTATGTACGCCGACTTCAATAACATCAAATTCTGCACCGGTCGCCATCATACGAATTTTATCGCCAGGTTTAACCGTACCATTCATAATTCGAATGGAAATAATAACACCTTTATAGGCATCGTATACTGAGTCAAAAATAAGTGCTTGTAATGGTGCATCTGGATCGCCTGTTGGTGCAGGAACCTTTTCAACAATTTGTTCTAAAATAT
>LAHS01000971.1_pt1 | contig 55887 bp, 64 predicted proteins | sample 329651 | NCBI WGS metagenome assembly LAHS01 (sample SAMN03275699, study PRJNA271635) | activated sludge metagenome | isolation source: sample C-1 Sludge from hydrolytic chamber (first chamber) of Anaerobic...
CGCCGTAGCGGACAACAACGGTGTAGCAAAAAAGTGTTAGATTGACTGCCATCAATCTAACACCTTTTCTCTTTTGTCCCAACCTCTTTTTGCGATGGCGGAAGTTTTCTAATGTCGTAATTGGTACATATCTATTTTGTCTCTCTTGAACAATAGGGTATGTGCATTTTTTACTTTTTCCTCTACATAATCCAATGAATAATTGCCAAATGCATCCGTTAAGTCACCAATGGCGCGCGATAAATTATCAATCACAGGAATTAATGTATCAAGCTCCATCGGTTCTCTCCTAGTGTTCATCTCATCCATAATTTCGTGAGCAAGATGTTGAATTATTCGTAGGCGTTTGTTTTCAGCTTGCATCATATCCTCCTTTAACATCAACTTTTTATCCTCAATAAATATATGAAGGTCGTTTACAGTTCATGAGTGATTACTTTCGCTCGAAGCTCACATAACGAGACAAGTAAAAAGCCAGACTTCATCAAAGTGAATGGAGTCTGGCTTTGTTTTTTAGTATTGAAATGTAACGCGAACTGCTGCACTAATCGTTAGTTGACCTTGCTCAATGGGCGTTGTCATGGATGAATCAGCCATTGCCATTGATTTATAAAGCACAGGGGCATGATCGTTTTCTTCGACGATTTCAATCGGTTGTGGCTGTACAGATAAGTGCATCGTTTGCGCGATTGTTTTCGCCTTCATTTGTGCATTATGAAGTGCTAAGCTGAGAGCTTGCTGATAGTATTCATCCGCATGGTCTATTTTAAATTGGATGGAGGAAATCCGATTTGCTCCATTTTCGACAGCTGCATCAATAACAGCTCCTACTAGATTAGTATCAGGTATTTTTACCGTGATAGCATTTACTACTTCATAGCCTTTAAACATTTGTTTACCTTCTACATAATCATAAATAGGTGTAATCGTATAGGCGGCGGTCTGAATGTTTTCTCTCGGGATAGATAACGCCAAGAGAGCATGAATAACACGATTCATAGAGCTAGTATTTTGATGTTGCGCTTGTTGTACACTTTCATCTTGTGTTGTTACCTCTATTTGAAGCTGGACATAACTAGCGTTAGCGACTACTTTTCCATTTCCGGTAACGGTCATTATTCGCGATGTATGGGGTACTTGTAGTTGGGCATGTGTGTAATACATTTGAATTCCACCTCCCGACTCGTTCCTAGCGTGTGTTAAATCATTTTTAACAATGCTTCTACACCAGTCATTCCTGCAAATATACCTAGTTGCTCCGCTTCAAATGTAACAGATTCAAGAGGGGCGGTTAAGAGCTCATCTATCGTTTTCACACCAACCGCTCGACCTGCCACAATTTTTCGATCTAATAAGCGACTATTTAAAAGACCGACATCTAATGCACCACACATGATGTAGCCTGTATCATTAGAAATAGTTAATAATGTTGTTTTTGGTAAATGCACAATCACAGCAGTGAAAAAATGACCTTTAATCATAATAGGTTCAATTGTCACCATGAACATCACTCCTTTTCTCTCTATACATATGGCAATAGATAAAAAGGTGTTCAATATTTCTACTAAAATTCTAAAGCGAAAAAAATCCACTGTGCTTCTGCGTGCACGAAAAAAGCCACAGCCTTCACTATTGCGAGGCTTGTTGCGTTTTACGTATCGTGCATTTTTTGCAGAAAGGCTACGTGGATTTTAATTTCTCTATATATAAATTGTGTCAGTGCCAGGCACTGATTATTTTGTATATGAAAGCATAGCTGTTTGTTTTATATTTTTTAACGCTAATTTAGCCTCATCTTGCGTAGTGTACTCGAACATACGGAATGTATCTTGCTCAAAAACAGTAATAACCCACATTGTAAAATCCCCTTTGTTGTCAATTTGTAGTATAACAGTTTTGTTATTTTGAATAATTGTTATATATCAGTTATGCCCTTTATTCTACACTGATTTTCAAAAAAATAAAGGGCTATATGAAAGGTTTCACATTTCGTTCATAATTTGACGTTGCGTAAATGAAAAGTATTTAAAAATAAAGATGATCGAAATAAATTTAAGTAAAAAACTGTGAATAATGAAGATACTGTTTGCTAATTGGTTTTTTAACATATCTTTTTAAAGGGTTTAAGTAAAAACAGGTAGCACCTCAAAAGTATAATTTAGCGGCTTTCGTAAATAGTAAGATGAGCTGAAATATGCGAATGAAACATGGGAGGTGATACTGTGATACGTAAAAATGTATTGTTTTTGACGGTTTGCTTATTAATCATGTCGTTATGTTTGACAGACATGCGTACCTCTGCAGAAAAAGGGCGTAGTGAATATGAGAAGACTGGTGAAGTTGTTTGGGATATAAATACAAAGGATAAAATCGTTGCCTTAACTTTTGACGATGGTCCACATCCAAAATACACCGCAAAAATTCTAGATACTTTAGCAAAGTATGAAGCAAAGGCTACATTTTTTATTATTGGTCAAAATGCAGAAAAGTATCCAGAGCTTGTTTCACGAACTTATAAAGAGGGGCATGAATTAGCCAATCATACGTACTCTCACCCGTATAAAGTTTCAATTCCTGATTTACAGGAAGAACTAAGGCAGACAAACCAGATGATTTATAGTATTACTGGCTTTTCTCCTGTTTTATTCCGTCCTGTAGGTGGCAATTACACTGAAAAGATGATCAATGCTGCGGTAAACAACGGTTACAAGGTAGTCATGTGGTCTTGGCATCAAGATACACAGGATTGGAAAGAACCAGGGACAAATAAAATCGTCCAAAAGGTGTTAGGTGGAACAAAACCGGGAGATGTGATTTTGTTTCATGATGGAGGCGGCAACCGCACACAAACGATTAAAGCCTTAGAGGAAATCATACCAACCTTAAAAAAACAGGGCTATACATTTGTAACTGTATCCGAATTAATTGAAAAAAAGCAGCAACAAGAGAAAATTCAATAAAAAATAAGCCATTTCAAAATAATGAAATGGCTTATTTTTCTCTATAAGAAGCGGATATTCTAGGTATTTATAGATTAGAAAAATAATATAGGTGCCAACGCAATACCGGCAATTGCTCCAAATGCAAAACCAATGCCAAGTCCAGCGCCAAATCCTGGTCTAAAGCCCCAACCCCAAAAACCTAAACCATATCCTCTATATTGTCTATCAGGTAGAATCCATACCTGTTTTCTATCCACTTTCGTTATTTCTCCAACATGAACATTGCCAGATGTATCAGTAATTCTTACACGTTTACCGTGATATTTACAGCAAAGATTATAACAATCAGCTGGATTCACAAAAATCTCCTCCTTTCTACGTCTTTACAAGTTAATATATGCCGTTGCATACATTTATCACTAGCCGATTGTCTATTGGAACATAAGCTATCGCAAGGGGGTGCGTGAATGTCGGTGATATCAACAGATGATTGGCTACATGAGTTCAAAACTAGTCAAAAATTGACGCATAGTAGAGCGTTTGAAGATTTACAATGTTCAATTCTTTGTAGTAGATTACTAGATCATTTTAAAGGTGGAACGCCACAACAAATCCAATTTGAACTACAACAACAAGGGCTGTTTCGAGCACATGAAAATATCGATATGAAAAAACTACAAGACCAAAATGCATGGCAAATTGTACGAGAAGAATTGTTCTATTTAAAGAAGAAATGGGACGGACCTGATATACCTATCTATATTTTTCCTCTCACACAGGAGCAAAGCGTCACAAATAAAAATGGAGTGGCCTATCCAGATGCGCTATTTTTATTTATAGGAGAATTGGAAAAGCAAGAGTTACAGGCGTTATTTGCACATGAGTATAATCATGTTTGTCGACTGCGGTACTTAAACAAATCACTAGAGGAAGTAACGCTATTAGATTCATTAATTATAGAGGGCTTAGCGGAATGTGCCGTGGAGGAATTATACGGTGCCAAATGGTTAGCGCCTTGGTTGAAAGATTATTCTACGGACAAAATGTTAGCTATATGGAAGACATATTTTTTGCCTAACATGAATGTTAAGGGCTTAGATCATCATATTGAGTTTTTATATGGTGGGAAGCTTCCTTCACACATAGGTTACTGTATTGGTTATGAAATGGTCCGAACATATATACAAAAGCATGCATCAAATAAATTACATGAAAAACATTCTGAAGCAATACTTATGGGTTCTATATTTTCGTTATAACTAAAAACCAGTTGTCGATACACGAGTCGACAACTGGTCACTGCTAATTTATATGGTAATAATCCCTATTGCTATTGCAATGCCTAGTAAAACTATGCTTAAACCCCACATCCAAAAGAAAGAGTATTTTAAGTGTTTCCCCATCTCTAAACCAGATAAGCCTAAAGCTAACCAGACAGCAGGGGCAAGTGGTGAAACAAACGTACCGACAATATTACCAATAATCATGGCATATGCAGTGGAGAGAGAGTCAATACCAAAAGATAAACCAATCTGTTCAACTATAGGGAACAAGGCGAAATAATAGGCATCCGTACTTAATAATAAATCAAAGGGTACACCTAATATACCGATAATAATATGCAAATAAGATGATAGTGCTGACGGTAAAATATTGACGGCATTATTGGCAATAGCATTTAACATGCCTGTGCCATTTAGTATGCCTAAAAATAAGCCCGCTGCAATAATAATCGACGCCATCGTTAACGCATTCGGAGCATGTGTCCGCACGCGCTCCATTTGTTCTTTAGGTGTACGATAATTAATGGGCAGAGCAATAGCTACCCCGATTAAAAAGGCTAATGCTGCCGGTACAATACCCGCGACTAAAACCCCGATTACCATGACAGCAATTACTGCATTCACCCACAATAGTTTTGGTCGCCGTAAAGATAGGTCTACTTCGGATGACACAACACCTTGTGTAATATGTTGGTCGTCATGCGTAAAATCAAGTGTGCCGTATTGCTTCAGAATACGGTGCTTTTCTCTAAAGCCAAGGTATAAGGCTAAAGCTAACATTAATAGAACACCAATGATTTGAATGGGTATTAACGGATACCATAGTTCAGTGATATCCACCTCTAACACGGAAGCCACCCGCCCTAATGGACCTCCCCAAGGAACCATGTTCACCACTGCTGCAGCTCCAGCAATTAATAAAAGTAATAAGTATGGATTCATGCGCAAGCGTAAATATAAAGGCAATAGTGCTGGAATCGTAATTAAAAATGTAGAAGCACCAGAACCGTCTAGTTGAGCCACAACAGCAATTAGTACAGTTACAATAGCAACGACAACAATACGCCCCTTTGTAAGCGCAATCATTTTGTTGATCAATGGCTCAAATAATCCAACGTCCTGCATAATACCAAAGAAGATAATAGCAAAGATAAACATTACCGCTACGTTCATCACAGAGCTTAGTCCGGAACTAAAGAATTCCCCTAATTCCTCGAAACGAAATCCAGCGATAAAGGTAGCGATTATCGGTGGAATAACCATTGCAACAAGCGGCGAGACACGCCCACTTATTAATAAGGCAATAATAACGATAATGGTGATGAAACCAAGGATACTTAAGCTCAAAAAAACCCCTCCCTTTAATTGATTATTCTGACTACTAAAAGGTAGCATGCTGTAAATAGGGAGGGTATAATATGGTCATATGTTAGATAAGATACATACTATTTATTTTGTTCATAAGTTCCATAGTATATATATTTTCTTTCAGGTCTACCGATTGTTCCGTATATCGGTTTGATGTACAAAAACTGTTCACCAACTAAGTATTCTAAATAGCGGCGGGCAGTTGAACGACTAGAACCGATTATTTCACTCAGTTGGGAGGCTGTAAGTTCCTTGGTTGTTAATTTTTCGAAGACCTCTTTAACCGCCTGTAATGTGTGTAAATCAATGCCTTTTACAAAGGTATCTTCTGTAGCAGTTGATTCACGATAAAATATGGAATCAAGGTCAACTTGCGTGAAGTTTGACGTGTGTTGAAATAAATGAAATGCATGCAAATATTTTGTAAACGCTTGATGAAGTCGTTGTTGTTCAAAAGGTTTAATTAAGTAATCTAATATGCCTAAATCTATGATCTCTTTTATTAAATCTCTTTCTGTTGCAGCAGAAATAACGATTATTTTGATGGCAGGATAATGATGCCGTATATGGTGTACTAAAGAGCTCCCTTCAACATCAGGAATATACAAATCGGTTAAAATAATCTCTGGCAAGTTGGTGGATTGTTTGAGCTTTTCAATTGTTTCTTGCCCAGTCCGTAAATTTTCAGTAACGATAAAACCACCTATTGAATGAACATAATCTGCATGAATGTTTGCAACTCTAAAGTCATCTTCTATAATCCATACACTTGTGCAGGCTGCAGTCATAAGCGCTTACCTCCTTTAGGAACGATAATTAAAAAACACGCTCCTGATAAATCTCCAGCATCTAATAAAATATCTCCATTTATTTTTTCAAGAGCTTTTTTGCTGATTGTTAAGCCATGTCCTCGATCTAAGCCTTCCTTTGTTGAAAAACCTTTTGCAAAAATTTTATCGGTCAGCTTGTGGTCAATACCGGGGCCGTTATCTTGAATCTCCAATAAATAATGATTTTTATAATCGTTAATAGATAATTGAATTATTTTATCGGAGGACGCCAAGTTTTTTAAAGATTCAATAGCGTTTTGAAGAACATTGCCAAGTGCTGTAAGAATAGCATCTTCCTGAAGTTTAGATAATTTCATAGATGGGGGAATTTCCTTCAGCTCAAGTTTAATGCCCAGTTCCGTTGCTTCTGCCAGTTTTCCTTGAATTAATGCTAAGAGTAGAGGGGATGTTCCATTACTTTTTAGAAAAGCCTGTTGTTTAAGATGAATATTTCGTTGTTCTTTAATGTACTCAATTGCCTGATTATAATGTTTAGAAAACAGCAAACCTAGAATAATATGAAGCTTATTCGCAAATTCATGTGTATAGGCGCGTTGCATATTGGCATACTGTTTGACTTGTTTCAGTTCATCAATAATTTTTTGGATGTCTACTTTTTTTCTAAAGGTATATAAAGAACCTATTTTCCTTTTCTTTTCCACTAAAGGCGCTTTATTTAAGATGATAATATGTTCATTTAGTGTTAGCTCTAAGTTATGAATATGTTGTTCTGCAACGATTTTAGGTGTGAAAATCTGCTCGATTTTAGTTCCCATCCACGCTGAAATTGCTTGATTGTGAGTAGAATCTAGCATTGCGTATGCACTTTTATTAATAGTGGTAATTTGATTTAAATGATCAACAGCAATAATCCCTTCTTCCGTCGTTTCTAAAATCACTTTGTTTTGTTGATATAATTTAGCAATTTGGATTGGTTCCATATTAAATAATAATTTTTTAATATAAAGAGAGATGGCAATTGCCCCAAGTATACCTATGGAGAGAATAATAATTGTGTAGTTGAGCCACTTCATAAGATGGTCTTTGATAATTGTATCAATATGCACGGTTAAAAACCCGACAGAAACAACACCAATAATGTTGTCGTCTATTATAATAGGGGCTTTACCTCGAATAGATTCTCCTAATGAACCAACCGTTTTAGAAATATAGGCTTGTTTATCTAGTAATACGGCATCATTGTCCCCGCCGACCATGTAATGTCCTATTCGATCTTTTTCTGGATGGGAATAACGAACACCTTGTGCATTGCCAACTACGATAAATGCAGCATTTATCTCCTCTCTTAAAGGTTCGACGATAGGTTGGATCATGTCACTTGGATTTTCTTGCTCGAATGCTGTAATAATCTCCTCCATGGAAGCGATTGTTTTGGCAATATTTAATGCTTCCACGCCTATTTGCTTTTCTGTTGTATCTCGTATATGTTCTTGTAATAGATACATAAAGAGCCCGCATATCATTAAAATTAAAATCGACATTAAAAAAATCATTTTAACTGTTAGAGACTGGAATAAACTTCTCATATTTCACCTCTAGATAGTTTTTGTTTGCCATATTGTAAAAAGAGCGTATTTGGGAATAGAATAGCATACACCAAATAAAGAGTTCGAGTTATTATATAGTGGCTAAGTTTCCTTGTAACAACTTAGTGTAACAATAAAAGCAAGGAGTGATGGCTATGTCAAATGAAGTAAAAAATGTACTGCCACCTGTTGTTGATACTTCAACAAAGGTCCTTATTGTTGGCTCAATGCCAGGAAAGCTATCATTAGAGAAACAGCAATATTATGGCAATCCGCGCAATCACTTTTGGGCTATTATTGGGCAGATAGTAAAGAGAACAATACCGGAAGATTATAAAATGCGAATAGAGTTGTTAAAGGAAAATGGGATTGGTCTTTGGGATACTATCGAATCGTGTGAACGCAAGGGTAGTTTAGATGCCGCCATTCGCAATGAAAAACCAAATGATTTTAAAACGCTTTTTAAACAGTATCCCAATATAGAACTTGTGCTCTTTAATGGTGGGAAAGCTTTTGAAGTGTTTAAAAAGCATATTGGTGTTGAGGTTTTAGATGAACGAGCCTATCAAAAGATGCCATCGACTAGCCCAATCCCTGGGAAAAATATAAAATCCTTCGACGAAAAGTTAGCGGATTGGCGCGTGATGCAATCGTATTTAACGTAAACATCGTTATATGGTAGGCTAATTGCTCAAGCGACTTTCGCCCCCTTACATATAGTGAAGTATGTAAAAGGGGGGAGTTTGTATTGAATTTATATCCAAATAATAATTATGGGGAAAATTTCAGAGGTCCAAGTTGGAATGTTCCAGGTATTCCACCAGTTGGACCACCACCAAATATGGGTCAACCACCAAACTTTGGACCACCGTCTTCTGGGCAAATGCCAATGAGTGCTCCACCAAACTTTGCGCCACCTATGCCCGCGTGGCATGGTGGCTCAAATGGCATTCAATCGTGTTTATTTAGAAACACGTATTTATGGATGAACAACGGAAGAAGTTTTTGGTTTTTCCCTACGGTCATAGGTAGAGAATTTATTGCGGGATTCCGCTGGAGTAATAGATATGGATGGCGTTTCCGTACATTAACGAGAGATCATATTCTTTCGTTTGAATGTTTTAGATAATGGATTTCAATCGTAAGGGATTCGGGTGGAGCATGTAGAAAACTGCCGAAATTTAAGTGGGCATTGTTCCTTAGCAAATTTCTAAAAGACGCGAGATGAAAATACGAAGCGAATGTATTCTGTTTTTAAGTAATTGATGTTACAATAATTGTAACTAAACATGAAGGGACGATGGGTGGCTAATGATTAACTAATCTTATTTTTTGCACATGAAATGTATATTTCAATGAATCAAAAATAGGATTAGTCTGCCCATTTTCCATAATGTACACGATTGTAGGCTCAAACGTCTGCTATTGTTGAACGTATACTAAAAATGCAAATTACCGTACGACTGCGCTTGGTGTGGCATTTTTAGTATTGGAGCATCTCATAATAAGGCTCAAACATTGAGCTTTTTTGTGTTTGATATTTCGCGACTAATCCTTCCAAAATAATTGGAGGGATTTTTTTGTCCCTCCATATAGAGAGGAACGGATAAAATGAAAGAACTTTTAAAAATACAGAATGTACAGTATGAGGTAGGAGACATACAAATTTTTGAACAGGTGACGGCTACAGTAAAACAAGGCGAAGTCATTGGGATTATAGGAAAAAATGGAGCTGGCAAATCGACATTATTACAGCTTATTCAAGGCATACTAACTCCTACGGCAGGGCAGTTAGTGCCGTTACAGCATGTTAAAATGGCCTATGTGGAACAAGAGCAAGCAACTATAGACAGTTGGGAAGTAAGCGCAGAAGAAGCAGATTTACTTGCTAAATGGCATGTGCCAAACATCGAGTTTGCAGCATTAAGCGGTGGAGAAAAGCTAAAAAGGCGACTAGCAAGAGGTTTTTCACAACATGCGCAATTATTATTGTTGGATGAACCGACAAATCATTTAGATGAAGCAAGTACAGCGATGCTTATCGCTCAAGTAAAAAAATATGATGGTACAATTATTGTTGTTTCTCATGATCGTTATTTTTTAGACGAAGTCGCTACTAAAATATGGTCTTTGGAAGATGGTAAACTGCTCGAACATAATGGGCATTATACAAGTTATATAGCGGCTAGAGAGCAACAAAGGTTAGCGCAACAACGTGCCTATGATAAGCAGCAAAAGAATATTGAACGGATTGAAGCGCAGATGAATGAGCTATCCTCTTGGTCGCAAAAGGCACATGCACAATCGACCAAACAGGAGAGCTTTAAAGAGTTTTACCGAGTAAAAGCAAAACGAATGGATGCACAAGTAAAATCAAAGAAAAAGCGCTTGGAAAAGGAGTTAGCAAAGAGCAAAGTTGAGCCGCCTAAGCAAGAAGAGGAAGTGCGGTTTTCAGTAGAGACAAACCAGCGAGTAGGCAAACGATTTTTAGAATGTAAGCATGTAACAAAATCGTTTGGTCAGCGTCTTATATTTCAAGATCTAACTATGACAATACAATTTGGTGAAAAAATTGCCATAACAGGGCCAAATGGTAGCGGCAAAACGACTTTATTGAAGGTGCTGACAGGACAAGAAAAAGCAAATGGCGATTTGTGGATATCACCTGCAGCTACTATCGGCTATTTAACGCAGGATGTATTTGATTTGCCACTACATCTTACACCAGAGCAATATTTTTACAAGGAGACGTTCGAGGAAAGAGGGAAAGTCCGCAATGTCATGAAACATTTAGGATTTACTGCAAGTCATTGGACAGCACCTATTGGCAATATGAGTATGGGCGAGCGTGTAAAGTGTAAGCTGATGGCGTATATTTTAGAAGAAAAGAATGTGCTAATTTTAGATGAGCCAACGAATCATCTCGATTTGCCTTCAAGAGAGCAATTAGAGAAAACTTTGGAGCTCTATACAGGTACATTGCTCGTTGTATCGCATGACCGCTATTTTATTGAGAAAACAACAAATATTGTGTGGCAGCTTGAAAATAAAGGAATTGTGAAAAAATGGAGAGAGAGCATACCACAGCAACAAGATGATACAAGTGCACAACGGCTAAAGTTAGAAAATGAAAGGCAAGAAATACTTGGTAAACTCAGCTTTCTAACCGCCAAAGATAAGGAATATGCTGTGCTTGATCGGAAATTTAATGAGTTGACGAAGCAAATTAATGAACTCCGTTAGTTTGACGTTTAAGACAGCAAAAAGTGGGGAACATTAACGTAATTTCAGTAATCAATTGCTCGACTTTTAAAGTGGGGAGACTCTTATTGATGTTATAGATCTTCGGGCACACTCGAAAAATTAGGACGTAATAGATAAAAAGCAAATATTGAGGTGTCTAGATGAAAAAATTATTTTTTATAACCATACTAACGATTAGTATGATTAGCGCATGTACTGAAAGAGATACGAATAGTAAACAAGATTCACAACAAGACCATCAATGGAACGAAAATAAACTTTGTATTTCTGAAACAACATCTAAAGACACAGTCTCTTCTCTCACGCAGGCAGAAGCATTGAAAACGATAAAGGAGCAGCTTGGAACAGAACTAGCCATTGTTTTGCCAACGAATCTTCCACTAACGGAAGGAGCTTTTTTAACCGCAACAACTAAAAGTGAAGAACAACAAGCCGAAGTTCTATTTCTAGAAAGTAAAGAGTATTTTCCGGTTAATGATGTAAAGCTAAAAAATGCGACAGCGGCAACTGCGATTGCCAAGCTTACTGTAAAGCTCTATGACAGTATAGATGAGGCAAGCGAACAGATTGCTTATGAAGAATTTAGTAAAAATGGGGGACAACAAGTTCCGCTTGGGTTCAATATGACTGGTTATCAGGATGCAGGCGCGGGCTCGTTATGGACTGGTTGGAATGAGGGAAGATGGGCATTAGCAACTCATACCCGAACAGATAATCCAGAAGCTGGAGTAGAGCTGGCAAAACAAGCAGTACAATATTTAGAATCCCATACACTTCCAATCCCACATGAACACGGTATGTTACATTTAGATGTTTATAAAACAGGAAACTTAATCGTATGGCAGGATGGAAAGCTTATCTATACGCTGGATTCCATCAAGGACCCAATGAAGGCACTTGCAATTGCAACAGCTTTTAAGCAACAATAATAAGTAACCCCTGAGCACAAGTATGCTCAGGGGTTTTTAATGATTTTTCAGCTTTTGTAATAGCCATGTCAATTATGCATATTCAGATGGGAAAAGTTATGCGAACTTGGTGTTAAGAGCAGCCATTTCTTTTTACTTATGAAAGATTGCACAAAATAAACGCGTTATGCCTTCTTGTATTTCATCTTTCTTTAGATGTCCGAATCCTAAAATAATTTGATCGTTATGTTTCCCATTACTAATGGAATGATCTTCTACGGGATATACTTTCACACCAAATTGCTCGATTTTTTCAAGTAATGCACTTGAGAAATGGATGTTTTTCATTTCTACAACGAGGTGCAATCCAGTGGAATAGCCTAAAATCTTTATTTTATTTGAAAAAGTTGTATGTAAACATTGGATAAGAAAATCTCTATTATTCTTATAATACTTTTTCATTTTTGCAATATGTCGTTCTAAGTAACCCTCTTTAATAAAACGAGCAAGAATAAGCTGATCTATCGAAGGCGTGTGTAAATCTGAAAACCATTTAAGCTGACGGCATTTTTCAACAAGGTCTAGTGGGAGAACCAAATAACCAATTCTTAATGCGGGTGAAAGAATTTTACTAAAAGATCCAATGTAAAGCACACGATGGGGGTCTAATCCTTGCAATGAGCTTACAGGAGGACCTTCATACCTAAATTCACTATCATAATCGTCCTCTACCAAATAACATTTTTTGTGCCTTGCATAGTTTATTAATTGAATTCTGCGTTGGATTGGTAAAGTACCCCCTAATGGAAACTGATGAGAAGGGGTAATAAAGACGAATTTTGGCTGTCTATCTTGCGGTAGTAAGGTTGTTCGCATACCGCATTGATCGACAGGAATGGCATAAATAGAAGCTCCAGAAGATTTAAATATCGTTTGAATATCATTTGTAATAGGGTCTTCCATAATCGCTTCATCATTTGCTGACAAAAATAATCTAGTGATAACCGTCAATGCTTGTGTAGCGCCAGAGGTGATAACAATTTGATCTGGATGACAGTCAACACCCCTTGTTCGCAGTAAGTAGTTAGCTAATACTTCTCTTAATTCATATCGACCTTCGGGTTGATCGTAACCAAAAATGGTAGGATTCGTATCGTTCCATATAGTATGAGATAATTTTGCCCATGTTTTCCGGGGAAATAAGTCTAACGCAGGTATGCCCGAACGAAAATCAATTTTTGATGCTGCTGTTTTATCTTCTATCTTTTTTTGGAAAGTTTCTTTGCTAGGTTGAGCTAAACAGGCACCATCGGCAACAAATGTACCAGAGCCTCTATAGGAAACTAAAAATCCTTCTGCCACGAGTTGCTCATAGGCTTCTAATATGACATTTCTGGAAACATTTAATTCGGAACAAAGTTTACGTGTTGAAGCCAATCTCTCGCCGCCTTGTAATGTTCCATTTAAAATTTTTTCACGAATTTGTTGATAGACCTGTTTATTTAATGGTATATCTAACGCTCTATTTATAGGTATCCATAGCATATTTGTTTTACTCCTTTATAAAATTGGTACCGTCAAAAAGTATAATAAGTGGCTCTATTTTTACCAATATTACCATGATAGAGTAATTTTAAATAATAAACAGGAGATGAATAGATGAAAAAACCACAAGAGTTAGTTATTGAAGTATTGAAGTCGGCTGCAAGAAATAATCAAATGAAAGATGCATTCCAACAATCGAAAGAGCTGTATCCATTATTGTTAAAAGCTGCAAGAAGGTATGTGGCAGGGGAAGTTAGAGCAGACGCCATTGCTGTAGCAGAAAATTTATTAGCGAAAGATTATCAAGTTTCACTGGAGTTTATAGGCGAAAATACTGTGAATCTTGAGGAATGTCAAAAGGCTATGAAGGAATTTATGTCGCTAATTGACGGAATGGGTGCGCTGTCTTTGAAGCAAACCGTATCGTTTGATTTATCGCATATAGGACTATCTATAGACAAGGAAATTGCTTATAATCACTTGCTTCAACTTGTTCAGCATGCTAATACGCATGGCATAATTTTAATGGTTAGTATGGAGGAATCTTCAAAAACGGATGCTATTCTCGACATTTATAAAAAGATAGCAGCGCAATACGACAATATCGGAATTACAGTACAAGCTCATTTATACCGCACTGAAATGGATTTACAAGAGCTTGTTCAATATCCTGGAAAGATAAGATTGGTCAAAGGGGCATTCCAAGAGCCAAGTACTATTGCAATGGAGAGGTCAGAAGCATTGAATCATCGTTATCTACAATTTATAGATCAGTTAATCAAGTGGAATCATCCTCTTTCAATAGCAACCCATGATGATGTGCTTATACAAGAGATGGAACAACGTCACTATTTTCAACAATCAAATGTAGAAATCGAGATGCTTTATGGCATTCGTCCAGACTTAATTCAAAGTTTACAACGAAAGGGATATAACTGTAAGGTATATCTGCCATATGGGCAAGAGTGGTATTTATACTTGTGTCATCGTCTTGCTGAAAACCCAGAAAACTTATATTCTGCAGTAACAGATATGTTAAGTACATCGTTACTAGATAGCAGTGAAGGCTATTGATGAAACAAATCATTCCTATTATTAATATTAGCCTTGCTATGTGCATAGTAGGGAGTTCGGTTGTTGCTGGTAAATTGATTGTTCAAGGTTTTCCGTTATTTCTTGCTTCTGAATTGAGATTTTTAGTGGCAACGATTATTTTAGTCCCTATATTGTTACTTGTTGAAGGTGTGCCTTTATTGCAGAAAAAGGACTATCTATATTTGTTTTTACAAGCATTATCAGGCGTATTTTTATTTAATATTTGTATGCTATATGGATTAACACGCACGACAGCAACTGAAGCAGGCTTAATTACGAGCCTTGTCCCTGCTTGTACGGGGGTGCTGTCTTTTTTTCTATTAAGAGAGAAATTAACAAAGAACGCCGTAATAGGTATATGCATTGCAATGATGGGAGTTATGACGATTAACGCTTCTGGGCTATTAGATATTACTGAAACAACGTTTTTATCAATGGCTGGCAACCTACTTGTTTTTAGTGCAATTATTTGTGAGTCCTTGTTTATTATATTTGGAAAATTTATTTCTCAACGTGTTAGTGCGTTAGCTATTTCTACAATTGTTAGTTGTTTTGGAACAGTATTATTTCTACCGTTTGCGCTATATGAAAGTAGGCAGTTTAGATATGAAAAAGTGACCTTAGCTGAATGGGGATTAATCTTGTATTTAGGGATAGTAGTAACAGTTATTGCCTTTATTTTAATGCATATTGGCATAGTCAAAGTTTCGGCACATATGGCTGGTATTTTAACAGGCTTTATGCCAATTAGTAGTATCTCGTTATCTTCTTTGTTATTAGGTGAAGATATTTCTTCCGTTCAACTAGTAGGATGTGCATTGTTTATAGTTGCATTATATTATTTTTCAAGACAAACAGCGTCCTAAGAAACATTGGAAGAAAACTTATTCAGTCGACTGAAAAATTGCTATTATTAGATAAAAAGAGGAGGTATAAAAATGGGCTATCAACAAGCTTTATCACGTTATATTGATGCAACAAATACACATGATTTTAACAATGTCAAAGCATTATTACATCCAAAGGCGGTTTATTGGTTTACGGATCAAACATGCACGTCGCTAGAAGAAATAGAAGCTTATTTCAAGCACGCATGGCATGTTATACAAGATGAGGTTTATCGTGCAACCAATGTACAATGGCTTACTGCTGATGCTAATGCCGCTACATGTATCTATACATACCATTATGAAGGCTACCATAATGGTACATTTGTATCAGGTAGCGGGAGAGCAACGAATGTTTTTACTATTATGAATAATGAATGGAAGCTTATTCACGAACATTTAAGTAGCTAAGGCGACCTTTACAATCATTTGAATTCGTAGCAATGGCAATTGCTAGCAACCTTTTTAATCTAGATTTGCTGCATAAATGCGAGAGCTTTCTCCCCAAGGATGGTAGCCAGTACCGATATAGGAAAAGCCATAGCGCTCATATAGACCGATATGATCCGTACAAAGATAGAGCTGTGGAAAACCATGTTGCTTAGCATCCTTTTTAGCTTGCTCTAATAGTAATGCACCATAGGCATGACCACGATGGCTTTCCTCAATATACACTGCACAAACCCAAGGATATAAATCCATCCGACTTATAAAGTCATTGGTAATTAAACCAGCACAGCCGATGATTTCATCATTGCTCATTAATACATACCACTGTGGGAGCGGTGCTTGTGCATCGATGCAATGGGCAATACAATCCTCATAGAGCATCATACTTTCCTCACTTGCCCACTTGCTCTGAATATATCGGATCGCCATTTCAGCATAGCTTGGCTCCTTGCGTATGGAAATAATCTTCATTTTCGCCACCCCTTTGAAAAGTTAATAGATACGGTTATTATTGTAATTAATGGAAACATCAATAAGCAATAATAAACTTGGGGAGGCTATAAACTTGCAGCAAGAAATCTATCAATGGGGACACGCCCAACATCCAACTTTGGTTTTTTTTCACGGTCTTGGTAGTACGGGTCTAGCATTTGGGGAACTAGCAAATTATTTACCAGCATATCATATCGTATCATTTGATTTACCTGGACATGGGTATGCATCAGCCTTGACAGAAGAAGAGGCTTATCTCCCATCAAATGTCACAATATCAATCGACAAGATGCTAACCCAAAAGTTAGGTAATAAAAAATTTTATCTTATGGGACATTCTTTAGGTGCAGATTTAGCTTTACATTACGCAGCTACTTTTCCAAAGCAAATAGCTGGCCTTATTTTATTAGATGGTGGCTATTTAAGTTCACAAGATATGGGGATGACAGTAGAAATGGAATTGCAGAACATTGAAAGTTTCTGTAACGATGTTAGATTCTCCTCTTGGGATGAATTTTTTCAATCGGAAAAAGAGGAGCTTTCACGCTGGTCTGCTGAATTGGAAGCTGCTTCGCGTGCACAAGTAAAAGAATTGGATGGCGAAATAAGACTAGCTCTTTCTACGTTTACAGCACAATCGCTAATTAAAGGGCTTGATGCTGAACCCATTTGTCACATACTTCAGCATGTCAAGTGTGCAACTTTATTGGTAAGTGCTACAAAACCTGCTGAACTGGAACAAGTAAGAAATAAAAGTATAGCGGATTTCCAAGCAAAAGTAAGCAATGTTCAGGTAGAGCCTGTTCCGAATGCAGGGCATGATATTTTCCGCGATGCACCTGAGCAGGTAGCAGAAAAAATTACAGCATGGCTTGCTAAAAACAATGGCTAAAGAATCATCGTAGCTGTACATTTAAAATAGGGGTTTAAAATAAATGAAAAAGTTACAAACAGAACGAGATTTAATAACGTTGATTGAATCTGATACGTGGATGATGAAAATTTTGCGCTGTGTAGAACAACAACAGTTACCCGACAGTTGGGTTTGTGCTGGCTTTATTCGTTCCAAGGTGTGGGATTATTTGCATGATTATCAAGATAGAACGCCTTTAGCTGATATTGATGTTATTTATTTTGATAAGCAACTAATTTCAGAAGAACAAGAGAAGCACTATGAACAGCATTTATTGGAACTCTTACCAAAAGAACCGTGGTCTGTGAAAAATCAGGCGAGAATGCATATCGTAAACGCTAGTGAACCCTATCAATCGTCTATTGATGGCATGGCACATTTTCCAGAAATCCCAACAGCTATTGGTGTAAGGCTTACAAAAGGTGTACTGGAATTGGCTGCACCTTATGGCATACAGCATTTACTGTCGGGTATTGTAGCACCGACCCCGTTCTTTTATAAACATACACAACTGCATGAGATTTATCAAAAGAGGATTAATAATAAACAGTGGCAATCTAACTGGCCAAAACTATTTATAACGACTCGATAGGCTAAAGGGGCGAAAAGAGATTGCATCAAGAAAAAAAGCAAATACTTATGCATTATGAAAAATCTATATTGTGGTTAGAGCACCTGTTAGATGTTACGGAGCAACAGTGGCGCATGCCAATCCAGCAAGGGAAGTGGACAGTAGCGGAGGTTATTGGGCATCTCATTCCGTGGGATCAATTTATATTAAAGGAACGTTTGCCCTTTTTATTTTCAAAAAATCAGCTACCAAAAGGACCAAATGTAGAACAGATGAATGCTCAAGCAGCAAGTAGTAGCCGTTTACAAAGCAAAGCGCAAATAGTGCAGACATTACTGAAGTGTCGGCGTTTACTGTTACAAGCGCTTCACGATTTACCGGATCAACAGTGGCAACAAAGTTTTAAGATTGGTTGCTCTGAACTTACACTTTACAGTTATTTTACTGGATTGGTAGAACATGATCAGCATCATTTTTTACAAGTACAAAGTGTGCTAAACATAGGTGAAAAGCAATGGACATAAATATAAATCAAATCATTGATTATTATGCACAAGCAACTGTTAATTTTGTTGATATTTTTACAAATACAATGGAGCCAGGACGAAAGGATACAGGACGTACTACTGCGCCTGGGAAATGTGGTTTAGTATTCCCGTTGGCAGGAAGTGCGTCTTTTAGTTTTAATGGGACCCCTTATGCGATGGTGCCTGGAATGGTTGTCCATGCAGGACCACAAATGCCCATTGAAATTCAAGCGACTGGCGATAAGATATGGGAATACGCAGTGGTTCATTATATACCATCAAAAGACATGGTGCCTTTCTCATTAGCCAATCAGCATTTCGCCATTCATACTGGAGATTATTCAAATATTATTAAGCTTGTACAACAGTTAAAAGAAAGCTATGCCATGCCAGGTAGTATGGCGATTTTGAAATCCAAGGCAATATTTCTGAACTTAGTGGAAGCTATCTTAATTTCAGCAAAGATGAAGATTCTTGATTCGGCAAATGAAATGATGGAGCAAGTCGTTCAATACATACACGAGTACTATGCGAGACCACTATCGGTATCGAATATTGCGCAAGCATTTGGTGTCGAGCGTCGAAGATTAGCTTATCTATTTGAACAACATACGGGCATGAATCCAAGTAGCTATTTAACAGAATACCGTATACGACGGGCAAAAGACTTGCTAAGATATTGCAATTTTACAGTGGCTGAAATTGCTGAATGTGTAGGCTATGTTGATAGCTTTTATTTTAGCCGGGTATTTAAAAAAACCACGGGCATGTCTCCAACAGCCTTTCGAAAATTAATGATGGAAGAAGCCAAATATGTATAAAGCAGACGGGGAAAATCGCCAATAAAAGCCCGTGAATCGCCAGTACACCCGCGGACAACAGAAGTGTTAGATTGATTGCAGTCAATCTAACACTTTTTCTCTTTTAGTGCAGGCTTTTTGATATATATTTTCGGCAAAAGTCCATATAGAAAATGAAATTGTCCATTCACAACTATTTTTCTCTTTGGTAGGATAGAACACGTAAATGATAATGACTATCAATTAATTGGAGGATAGCTATTGACTTATTAATGAAAATGATTATCATTATCATTGTTAGATGACCATGATGAGGAGAGATTTAATGTGAATAAATATATCAAAATGTGTGCACCTGCACTTTTAGTACTGTCCCTTGCTGCCTGTAATACCGATAAATCAGCAGAGTCTACAGCAGTAAAAAATGAAGCGGCTACAAATTCCATAGAAACACAAACAAAACAAGCAACCACACAAAACATTACATATTTAGGCGAAACATATGAACTACCAGCAAAGGTAAAAAACATTGTAGCGGCAAGTTTAGAATCTATGGAAGATGCTGTAATGCTCGGTATTAAACCAGTGGGTGTACTCGAGATTGGTGGCAAAATTCCATCTTATCTTACAAAAGAATTAGAAGGAGCCCAACTAGTAGGCAATAAAATGGAGCCAAATGCGGAGGCAATTTTAGCGCTGGATCCCGACGTAATTATCGGAACGTCCAAATTCCCTGAAGAAACGGCTGAAAAGCTCAATAAAATTCAAACAATGATTCCTTACTCGCATATTTCAACAAATTGGAAGGAAAACTTAACATTGCTCGCACAGCTTACTGGGAAAGAAGAGGATTCTAAAAAAATCATTGCAGACTATGAAGGGAAGGTTGCCGATGCTCAAGTGAAATCTAAAGAGCAACTGGCAGACAAACAGGTGTTAATTGTTCGTTTGCGTGGTGGCGTTATGTATATCTATCCTGCGGGCGTTTACTTAAATCCTGTGCTTTATGAAGACTTAGGGGCACCAGTTCCAAATATTTTATCAACGACGAAGGCACAAGCGGAACTGTCACTTGAAACGTTAGCGGACATCAACCCAGATGCAATTTTCCTGCAATTTGAGGAATCTGAAAATACAGACGCTCCAAAAGCATTAGAAGAGTTGCAAAAAAACCCAATCTTTGCAAGCTTAAAGGCAACTAAAAATGAACAAATTTTTGTTAATGCGATCGAGCCTCTAGCTCAAGGTGGTACTGCTTGGTCTAAAGTGAAATTCCTAGATGCTGCAATGGAGAAATTACTTAAATAGATGAAATAGGCTGGTAGTAGAATTGGTGGAATCACCGTGCTATTACCAGCCTTTTATAAGATAAAGAATAAATAGAAAAAGGTGTAGCAGTTGAAAAAAACAAACATAGTATCGTTCTCTATATTGGTAGCTTCACCTTTCCTCATTGCGATTGTGGCTTTAATTGCTGTTATGTACGGGACTAAAGATATTAATGTCTTAACTGTGTGGCAAGCCATCACAGTATTTGATCCTGCAAATATTGACCACCAAATTATAAGGACTAGCCGTATTCCTAGAATTTGTGCCGTATTGCTAGTAGGTGCATTTTTAGCAGTAGCGGGTGCAGTTATGCAAGGTATCACTCGAAACTATTTAGCATCGCCATCCTTAATGGGTGTTAATGATGGTTCAGCCTTTGTCATTACATTAGCTATTGTATTCTTTCCTGGACTCCCAAACTATCAAATGATATTGCTATCTATGCTCGGCTCAGCATTAGGTGCTGGCATCGTTTTCGGCTTCGGTTCCCTTATTCGAAATGGGCTGTCGCCCGTTCGATTAGCTATTATAGGGACGGTTATTGGGACATTTTTAAGTAGTATCGCGACAGCCGTTGCGATGTATTTCCAAGTATCACAAACGGTTAGCGCTTGGTATAACACAAAAGTACATACAGTCGACAATAGTATGCTCATACTATCCATTCCTTTTGGCTTAATTGGTCTAATGTTGGCGTTATTTTCCGCAAGGGCCATTACAATTACCGCATTAGGTGATGATATTGCTATAGGTCTCGGACAAAAAACAAAAGCAGTAAAAATGGTCAGTATGCTTGCCGTCGTATGTTTAACAGGAACTGCGGTTGCCCTTGTAGGAAAAATCGCTTTCGTAGGGCTAGTTATCCCACATATTACACGCTTTCTTGTTGGCGTGGATTACCGTTTTATTATTCCGTGTGCAGCGGTAATAGGGGCATTTTTCTTAGCACTTTGCGATGTGCTTAGTCGTTATGTCAATTACCCATTTGAAACGCCCATTGGTGTATTAACTGCACTGGTCGGTGTCCCATTCTTCTTATATTTAGTTCGTAAGCACGGAGGTGAAAAGCATGCATAATAGAGCTTCCCGTGTAGTAATTACGGTCGTCACTATACTTCTTTTAGTAATGTTAGGGGCAAGCTATCTCCATATAACAAATGGTGTTTTTGATATGTCTGTAATGGATGTTCTAAAAACACTCTTGCGAATTGAACCCAACCCGAAATTTGATCTTGTTATTTTTGAATTTCGTCTTCCACGAATAGTCATTGCGGCACTTGTTGGGGTAGGGCTAGGAATGGCGGGAGTCGTGTTACAGGGTATTACACGTAATGGCTTAGCAGACCCTGGAATTTTAGGCATTAATGCTGGCGCAGGTGCAGCAGTTGTTATTTTTATGTTTTTCTTTCAGTTCCGTGTGGTCACAGCAGATATCAGTAGTTGGTTATCCATTTTAATGATGCCGATTTTCGGTTTTGTTGGTGGTACGATGGCCGCGGCTTTAATTTTCTCCTTTGCGATGAAAAATGGTCATTTAGATATGCAGCGATTGATTTTAACAGGGATTGCTATGAATAGTGGTTTTGGCGCGTTATCGCTGTTTCTTTCTTTGAAAATGAATGCACAAGATTATGAGTCGGCTGCCGTTTGGATGGCCGGTTCTATCTACAATGCCAATTGGATTTTTGTCATCTCTATGTTGCCTTGGCTCCTATTGCTAGGTTTTTATGTCTATCGGAAATCGTATTTACTCGATTATTTTCAATTGGAAGAAGACAGTATTACGAGCTTAGGCATAGCGTTGGAAAAGGAAAAAATGAAGTTATTATTGGCGAGTGTCGGCTTAGTGAGTGCCTGTGTATCCGTTTCGGGGAGTATTGGCTTTATTGGGCTAATGGCGCCACATATTGCCAAACAGCTTGTCGGTATTCAACATCGTTATGTTATGCCGGTAAGTGCTCTTATAGGGGCTTGTTTATTAGTGATAGCAGACTTTATTGGTAAAACGGTGTTTGCACCTTCAGAGTTGGCTGTAGGTATTGTTGTATCCATTATTGGCATACCTTACTTTTTGTATTTGTTAGTAAAGTCAAAAGCTTAGGGGGAAATCGTGTGCAAATTGCATTCAGAATGGAAAATTTATCTTCTGGTTATGAGCATGTTCGTGTATTCGAAGGGTTGAATTTAACGATAGAAGAGGGCAAAGTGACAACGATTATAGGACCAAATGGTTGTGGCAAATCAACTTTATTGAAAACAATTGGACGCATTTTAAAAAAGCAACAGGGAACCGTTTATTTGCAGGAGCAAAATATGCAAAATTTATCGACCAAAGAAATTGCGAAAAAGTTAGCGATATTATCCCAGACACCGATTGCACCAGGACAGTTAAAGGTAGAGGAGCTAATTGCATACGGTCGTTATCCACATCGTCATAATGTCAATCGTTTAACGAAGAAGGATGAAAAAATGATTGAGTGGGCCTTAACAGTTACAAATACATTGGAGTATCGCAGTCGGGAATTAGCACAACTTTCAGGAGGGCAGCGACAGCGTGTTTGGTTAGCAATGGCATTGGCGCAAGAAACGAGTATTTTGTTGCTAGACGAACCCACGACTTATTTGGATATGGCACATCAGCTAGAAGTGCTTGATATCGTAAAAGATTTAAATGAACAACATGGCTGTACGATTGTGATGGTTTTACATGATATTAACCATGCAGCGCGCTATTCAGACCATTTAATCGCCATGCGTCAAGGTGCTGTAGTGGAAACGGGTACTCCACAGGAAATTTTATGCGCGGATGTGATGCGCAAAGTGTTTAATATTTCCGCGAGAATTATGGAAGATCCTGCAACAAACACCCCTGTATGCTATGGCTATGATGTGTTAAAGGAGGGAGACAAATGATTGTTGGACAAGTAGGCAATGTATCTGACTTTTTTTGCTATGAAATGACTTCGATGTTTGCAGACTATACGTACTCGATAAATGTTTATGTACCTCAAGGGGAAGCTCCGAAAGAAGGATTTCCTGTTATATATGTATTAGATGGCTCGTCATATTTCCAGTACGTAAAGGAAGCCGTACGCCTACAAAGTCGTAATGCGCTCAAAACAGGGGTATTACCTGCCATTGTTGTCGGTATTGGCCATCGTGCTGATATGCATGAACGCCGTTTCTACGACTTTACAGCACCCGCCGAAACGTATAGTTATCCTGCGAGATTTAAAGGCAAAGGCTATCATCAGCATGGAGGGGCAGAAAACTTTAGCCGCTTTTTACAGGAGGAATTAAAGCCGCAACTGTATGCACAATTCCATGTAAATAAACAGCAACAAACCTTATTTGGACATTCGTTAGCAGGTTATTTTGCACTATGGCAATTATTAAATGATAAAGATCGTTTCCAACATTATATCGCTATTAGCCCTTCAATCTGGTGGAATGAACATGAATTGTTTGGTAGAGTAAAGGCTTTTATCGAAGCACACCAACATGTGAAGGAAACAATATTTATCGGTGTGGGAGAACTAGAAACGTTTATGGTAGAAGACGCGCGACAAATGGCTGAACAGCTGGAGCAAGTAATGGACATAGTTTTTTATGAGGCATTGAGCGAAAATCATGCGTCTGTGGTCCCTACTGTCATGAGTAGAGCAATACGTTATGTGTATAAAAATTAATTTTACAACCGCATTATCTTAGATAATGCGGTTTGCTTTTGGATAAAAATGCAATAATATGTATTTAAAATCAAAAAGGTGTGATTTAAGTGGGTGTTATTTTAGCAGATAGTCAACATGCACACATAGTGCATAAGGTCATGATGCAAGCTTTTAAAGAATATGAACATGCAACACCGCCATCTAGTGCATTAAGTGAAACAGTTGATTCAATTGAACAGGCGCTAAATAATGGCGAGCAAGCATTTATTAGTTATATGGAAAATGAACCTGTCGCTATGGTTCGATTTACGTTGAATGATGAGGGTATTTATTTCTTCCGATTATCGGTGATTCCAGAAAAGCAAGGGCTAGGATTGGCCAAGACATTGATAGCTGAAGTAGAAAATTTTGCTCGTGCTCAAGGCAAAATTATAAGTGAATGTAAGGTGCGTATGAGTGTACCACGTAATATTGAATTATATCGTTCATTGGGATATGTTATTACGAAAGAAACGATGGCAGAAAATCTTAATGGTATTACGCTTCCTGTTGTAACAATGGAGAAGACACTATAGGGGGGCATGTATTTGAAAAAAAGAATAGGCTGTTTGCATGCACATCATTCAAATATAGACTACATAGAGCAAGCATTTAATGGTTTTCAAGAGATTGAGCTAGTGCATTTTGTTGATCCGGGACTAATCCAGCATGTGGAGAAGGGTACAGATCATTTGTCCTTAAAGGTAAAAGAACAATTGGAGTGGATAGCAAGCTGTAATGTCGATGTCATTTTGATTACATGTACAAATTACATTGCATTGTTAATGGAACAACAGCTGTCAATGTCTATACCGATTATAAAAATAGATGAACCTTTCTTTCAAACGATTTGTGAAGAGACGCAACCCCAAACAATTCTTTTTACAAACCCTGCAACGGTAGATGGAACGATGGAGAGACTTTACCAATATGCGAAGCTCCATAAGAAGACCATCAATGTACAGGTGAAGGTAATAGACAATACATTTGATCTGATTATGCAAGGGAATAAGGCTGCGTATAACAATGCAATTATCCAATATTTCCGGGGAATTATGAGTGATGAGTTGCAAATTGCTGTTGCCCAGCTTTCGATGGTGGAGGCTGCGCAACAATTTAAAGAGGAGTTCGGTGTAGCGATTACACACCCATTGCTATCGTTAGTGGAATTTGGGGGAATCGTTGATAAAAAAAGTGTAATCGCCGATAAAAATTAAAATGAAAATGAGATGAAACTTTTACATTGGTAGTATAATGAATTTAGAAATAGAAACGGGGGCGAGCTAAATGAACGATTTACGATATCCAATTGGACAATTTCGATTTCCGGAAGTAGTGACCGCACAGCATGTACAGAAATGGATTGATGATATCCGTTTATTGCCGAGGCAATTAGCGGAAGCATTAAGTGGAGCAAGTGAACAATCATTAGCAAAATCCTATCGAGAGAACGGTTGGACAGTCACACAATTAGTCCATCATCTAGCGGATAGTCATATGAATAGTTTTATTCGCTTTAAGTTAGCTTTAACTGAAGATACACCGACAATTAAGCCCTATAATGAAGAACATTGGGCAATGCTCCCTGATTCAGATATGCCAGTTGCGACTTCCTACAAGTTGCTAGAAAGTTTACACGAACGGTGGGTCTATTTGCTGACAAGTTTAACCGATGAACAATTACAAAGTGCATTTCACCATCCAGATAACGGGTTCATGACGCTTGAAAAAGCACTCGCTATGTACGCTTGGCATGGGAAGCATCATCTTGCTCATATACACAATGCACTTGCAAAATAGATAAAAATAGGCGACTTTTTCTCATGTTTGAGAGAAAGTCGCCTCTTAATTTATTTGTTAATGCATGCTACTAAACATGTGTCAAATTATACAATTGTAATACCTGCACTTGCAGTACCAGTAAGTACTTGAGCAACAGCTACACCAGTCGTAGTAATGGAGTACACCATTACTAGTTTGTCACCAGCAGAAACTGCTACCGGTGCAAAACTGCCTGAACCAAACGCTGTAGCACCTAGTGCTATTGCTCCTGTAAATGCTGGAGCTAAGTTAACTGTAGCATCTGTAGCAGTATAAGTCGTACTTCCAGCAGGTGCACGATAGATTGTCGCAGTAACTGTAGTAGAGCCCACTAGAGCAATGGCAACTGTAGCAGAGAATGATGCAGATAAACCTGTAATACTACCTGCACGTGGTACTGTAAATGCCTCTGTTACAACGCCTGATAAGTCAAGTGTATTACCTACAAGCGTTACACCAGGAACTGCAGTACCGAATCCGATAAGGGATGGTGTAGCGATTAGCCCAGTAACTAAAGAAGTTAACACAACAGGTGTAACCCCAGAAGAGAATGGAATAATGGAACCGCCTGTAGCTGGTTGTGATGGTGTGATACATGCAGCATCAACCGCTAAAAATGGACCTAATGCATGACATTCCATACCTCTAGATGAGCAACCACATCCGCTATTAGACATAGGATCATTTAAGAACATATTTACACCTCCTTTCTTCATTATTCTATTCATATAGGAATAGAGTAAAAGGGCTATTAACTACATACGTAAAGCTATTTTTATCTTCATTAAAAACTAAAGAAAGGTTTTAGGGCGTAACATAATAGTCTATCGTCTATTTGATAAATGTCACAGCTAATAATACGCTAAGATCAATGTAAATGAGGGAAATGTGGACATGAAAAAGTCCAATATGTATGGTTAATACTTATTGGACCGCTTCATATAGGAATTGTAATAGCTATTTTCTTTTTGATGAATGGTTGTTCCTCCGAGGCGTTCAAACTAATTACGTCTACGAAATAGATTGAAAAATAAAGAATTTTTTTCTTTTTTTTGCTCTACTTCTATGACTTCTTCTATTGATTCTTCTACCATTACCTTTTCAACGATTTCTAGTTGGTTGCTAGCTTCTTCATTCTTTGCTATAAGCGGCGTATGTTCTTCTATAACTAAATCATTGTTGTCGACTGTTTCAGCTTCCATAGCAGGAGGCACATTTGGAGTATCTAATGTTGCCTGAACTAATGAAGAAGATTCTGTTAGCACCAAGTCGTTAGCTATTGGCGCTGTTAAACTATTTGTTTCTAAGATGCTTACAGGGACCCCTTGTGTATCTGCTGCATTTTTAAAGTGAAAAGTAGATTCTGCAGTAGTGTTTCGATATAAACCGTTGTGAATATGACTTGGATGGGTATTAATTGATTGAAAATAATGCTGGTTGAAATGACGTTCTTCATGTTTTTTATCGGGATTAGGATTAGGTGGAAGATGCATGCCAGTGTTTATATTTGTTGCTTTGCCAGCCAAACTTTGAAGAAATTGATAAGTTGGTTCGGTTGTAGGTAATGATGGTTGTACAGCTGTTTGAGCAATTTCTTCTAAAAGCTTTTTTGTAGGGTTGGCAATATTTTTTAATGAGCTTTCATCAACATTCGTAAAATGATTATCTGTTGGCGTGGGTACTACATGGTTATCAACCGTTATTATTTTATTTAATACGGCTAAAATTTCCTGATTCATTTCTTCTATTGTTTGATTAAGGGATTGTATTTGAATTGAAAGCTGCTTTACTTGGTCCTCGTATTCTTTAATTTGTAAGCTTTGTTTATCATCAATTGTTTCAGTTAAGCCCTCTATATGGGCGATTTGCGTTTTCAGCTCCTCAAACTCATTCTTCACGAATAAATAATCTTCAATTGAAGTACCCGCTTTTAAAGTAGTTAACGTTTCTCTATAGGCATCAATTTTTTCTTTCAATTTTTCAATGTCTTGAGTGGAGTACAACTTCGAATCTTCCATTGCATTTCACCCCTTTCAGTCCATTAGTATTTTATTAAAAAACTCTACTTTCTGTTACAAAACCATTTAATCAGCCGTGAAGAAAGCAAAGTACTCTATCCACTACATGACAACACATCTCTTGAATAAATATCCTGTAAATTATTTGTTAGCCCATGCACTTAACGCTAAAAAACATATGATACAAACGAAAGATAAAAAACTTATGGAGGTGTCAAAAGGATGCAAGATAATATGCCATCCCAGGCGCGCGAACTAATTTGTATAAATGTCGATAAGGTATATGACTGGATTGTAAAGGAAATGTCATTTGATATTTCGCCAACAGGTGCCATTACTTTCCCTGGTTTAACACCAACGACAGTTTTAACAGGTGCAACTGTTACGTGTAGAGTAACTCCGGCTGCGACAAACCCAATCGTGATTCTAAATCGTGAGAATCGTCAATTCTCTATTGATGGATCAACAGTTTGTCTGCAACACTTAAATATTCAAAAGAACTTCATTCTTACAATTGTTGTTACTTTACCAACTGGTACAGTGTTTACAAGCAGTGAGATTCCGGTATCACGTTGTGAACAAGTTACATTATGTGCTCCTAAAGGAACAGATGTTGAAATTCTTTATACAGATTTAGATTGCTTCGTGTGCACAACAGGTACGCTTACTGCTGGTACTGGAACAATTACGTTTTCTGCGTTAACAATTACAGTAGCAGTATGTCAAAGTATTCAATCTACATTCCCAGTTACTGTAGAGTTTTTAGCAAACTACTGCGAACCAAGAGCAGATTTACCATTCTCATGCCCAACTGCGGTTCGTCCAAAGCAATGCTCCGTTATTTTCCCAACGATGGGGTAATGGTGCTAACACATAAGAAGTTGTCATAACATAAAGAGAGGATTATCCTCTCTTTTTTATTTTGGTTACTTATTATATAGGCGAGGGGGCCGTAATTATGAGTATTCATAAAGAGTCTGTGCAAGAAAAAATAAAGAAGCTGAAAGAACAAACAGCATTCTATGTCGATGAAATGAAAAGACTGGTGGAAGAGCTCGACCCAAGAAAGGAAGTAAGTATCGTTAGTTATTTTACAACGTCACTAAATATTTCATATGATGCTGACCAAGAAAGCCTATGTCTCGGCTCTTATCATATTCGCAATATCGGTAATCAACCACTAACAAACCCGTATATTTGTATAAAGCTACCTGAAGATTCCCCTTTTTCGTTTTCAGGAAGGTATGTTTATGAGCATTTTAATCAAAATTTAAAAACTTCTGGTAGTTGGGAACGAATACATGATACTTCTAACAAGACAGAGTTTTGGCTTAAACCATTAGGAAAAACAATAATTGAGCCAAATGAGACGATTTCATTTACTAATTTCCAAATTAAATGGTCCCATCATTTATCCTATGCTGGTACAATCACGGGATTTACATATTGTGATGAGCTACAAGAAGGTGTCTTCGTGCTAAATCCTATTAATCTTAATGGAATGAGCAGTGTAAAGGAGGGCCAAGATGGGTGAATTAGAGGAACAAAAACGAGAGATAGGTCTTGAGCAAATCGTGCGACAATATATGAAAGATCAGCTTATAAATGTCTCAGACTTTAAAAAGGAGGAAGATAATAGTTTTGCTTTTCTAGAAAAAAGCACGTTGCAACTATTGCTTGCCTCCTTGCTATCCGGAGACAAGAGAGTACCAGTAGAGAATGGCAATGGGCAGATTGAATTGAGTATGGCAAAGCAGTTAGATGAAATGATTGAGGAAACAAAAGTGCAGTTTGAGGAAATAATAGATCTTTTGAAAAAGCTATCGTGATAGGAGGTACTAACGTGGATAATCAAAGCGTTAAAAATAACGATCCTATACAGCTACAGCAAATGATTATTTTTTTAAGAGCAGAGCTTGCGAAATATAAAAACGAAATAAATCGACTTAGAGATAGCGATTATTATTCACTCGTACTAAGACTTGAGCGAGAAAATGTCCGACTGACAAGGCAAAATAAAGAACTTTCAATGGATCGTATGAAATTGAAGAGAACGTTTGAAAAGGAGTCAAAGGCCTATGAGGAAGATAGACAAAAAAGAGAGATTCAACGACAAAAACATATTGCCTCGATAGACCTACTATTAAAAGAAATAGAGCGCTTACGTACAGAAAATAAACAGTTACAGTATACAAGTAAGCAGGCCCATCAGGATATAGCAGTAGATGATAAGCGTGCTATAGAGAATCTTGAAATACAGTTAAGTACATTTACGAAAGAACTCAATGCAAAAGTGAATTCGATAATGGATACTTTACAGCGAGATGACACAAATAATGTCTATGATTATTTAGTTAAAGAACTAGCAGAAAGAAACGATGAAATCCATAGATTGTCCATAGAGTTAATGGAAATAAAAAATAGAAAAACAAATGCGGAAGCCGTATCGAATGAAAAGGCCACAGTAAGTACAATGCAACTATCCGAGTTAAACGCTAAGATTGAGAAAATAATAGCTCAATCAATTGATTTTGAAGAGCAGCTAGAAAAGAAAGTACGTATACTGGATGACTTAGAGCAACAATTAAACCAACTTGTTATAGAAATCAATGCCAATCAATCGATGTAAAATAGGTGCTGGCATCATTTAAGTGGTTTATATGTGGAATAAGGATGGATGGATCCTCCTATGTAAAATCAAAAAATATAGGGCTCACTAATAGTTGATTATGGAGGACATAGAAATGATGCTCAAAATGCTCAAATGGAAGCCGCAACTAACGTGAACCAGCGAGTTGCGGCTTATCGTGTGCCTGCGTACAAACATCATGGCACAGCCTTAAGCTATTTTTTTCTATAAATAAATGTTACGCAAAATTAAGCGCTGTTATTATTTTGTTTCTCGGTGTAATGTAACACGCTTCAAACGGGGTGAATATTTCTTTAACTCCAGTCTTTCAGGATTATTTCGTTTGTTTTTCGTTGTAATGTAATTTTTATCGCCTGTTTCAGTGCAGGCTAAAGTAACTTGAACACGCATCTTATCGACTCCTTTTAAATCGTAATTATTACGCTTTAGATAATATAATGTTTACATTCCATTGTCAATGTTTTGCGTTACAAAAAGTTATGCATTGCATTTTTATATTTTTTATGATTAAATTACAAACTATAAATAGTAATGATTACGATTTATATTGATGGAGGTTGTAAAATGACAAATAAAATTCCAGTGACTGTATTAAGTGGTTATTTAGGTTCGGGTAAAACGACGATAATGAATCATGTGTTACAAAATGAAAAAAACATGCGTGTAGCTGTTATTGTCAACGATATGAGTGAAATTAATATTGATGCAGAGTTGATTGCAAATGGGAGCGGTATTTCTCGAACAGAGGAAAAATTCGTAGAGCTTTCGAATGGCTGTATTTGTTGCACACTACGTGAAGATTTACTACAAGAAGTAGAGCGTCTCGCAAAGCTAGGGACTATTGATTATATTTTAATTGAGTCGACAGGTATTAGTGAACCAATACCAGTTGCACAAACCTTTAGTTATTTAGACGAGGAGCTTGGCATTGATTTAACGAAGTTCTGCAAACTCGATACAATGGTAACTGTAGTCGATGCTAATCGTTTTTGGCATGATTTTCAGTCAGGTGAAAGTCTATTGGAGCGTAAGGAAGCAGTTGGTGAATTAGATGAACGCGATGTAGCAGATTTATTAATTGACCAGATTGAATTTTGTGATGTTTTAGTGCTGAACAAGTGTGATCTCGTAACAGAAGAGGAGCTTGAAAGACTAGAACGTATTTTGCGAGCACTACAACCTGAGGCAAAGCTTATTCGTACTATTAATGGGGTAATAGAGCCAATTGAAATTTTAAATACAGGAAGATTCGATTTTGAGAGAGTATCAGAATCGGCAGGTTGGTTAAAAGAGTTAGAACTAGGTCATGAAAATCATACACCAGAGACAGAAGAGTATGGTATTACTTCATTCACTTATAAGCGTAAAATCCCTTTCCATCCAATGCGCTTTGTAGAGTGGTGTGATAATATGCCAGCATCAATTGTCCGTGCCAAGGGTATTATTTGGAGTGCGAGGCATCAAGATGTGGCATTATTGCTGTCACAAGCAGGTTCGTCTGCGAAAATTGAACCTGTTTCTTATTGGGTAGCAGCTTTACCTACAGCACAGCAACAGGATGTCTTTTTACAAAGCCCAGAGGTATTGGACGATTGGGATGAAGAGTTCGGTGACCGTATGACACAGTTAGTCATTATAGGGATAGACTTAGATCAAGAAGAAATTACAAAAGAGCTCGATGCATGTCTTTTGACAACGAATGAGTTTGCCGAGCCTTGGGAACAGCTAGAGGATCCTTTTAATTGGGAGTGGAGTTAAAGAGGCTAAATAGTAGGTTACCTGTTCAGCTTACTTTTAATGATAGGAGTTAACGAGCTATAACGTTTAATCAAAATGAAGGGGTTGCTCGACTCCTGCGGAAAAGCGTGAGGCTTAAGCCACGCCCGCAAAAAAGCGAGCAACCCGTAACGGCAATTAATGAGATTCGGCGTTTGCCTATGAAAAGCGCAGTGTTCGGGCTCGCTGGATTTAGTAATAAAGCATGGAATATAGATTACTGTAGGAGACAAGCAGGATCTACCACATTACTTTTGTGGTAGATCCTTTTTAAATACATGATTATAGTTCGTCGCATCTCGCAATGCTTTTTCCTCTATTGGAATTCGTACAGACAGCATTGTAATGTTTAAGAGCGTAAAACAAAATGCTGTAAAATAAGCTTGAAACATAATAGGCAGCAGCAGAATTTCTAAACTAACAACGGCATAATTAGGGTGGCGCATAAATGAATAGGGTCCCTTCCTGACAACTTCTGCACCTGGTAAAATCAAAATTTTCGTATTCCAAAAAGGTCCTAATGATCGGATACACCAAATACGTAAAGCTTGCACCAAGAGAAATAATAAGAAAAATAACGGAAATAAGGGCGATGGACCAATATTATTTGTAACAACTTCAATAATCAAAAATAGAAAAAAGCATACATGCATGGCAACCATATAGGAATAATGTGATTCACCTACTTCATAGGCACCTTTTGCAAGCATCCATTTTTCATGGCGTTTGGCTATGAAAACCTCTGTTAATCTTTGTAGAATAACAAGAATTAAAATAAAGTAAAATAGCATACTACTCCCTCCATTTAAGTAATACAACTTCCGCACAGAAGCCAGGACCAAGGGCGACAAGCAACCCCATATCATCTACCTGTCCTTCGTTTAACATAAATTGTTCGAGTACATATAATACGGTAGGCGAGGACATATTACCGTGCTTGCGTAATATTTCCCGAGAAATGTCGGTTTTTTGTTCAGAAAGATATAGCGCCTCCTCATAGGCTTTTAACACCTTTTTACCCCCAGGATGTGCAATAAAATGATTGAGCTGTTCGCTGAAAAGATGTTGTTCAACTAAAAATTGTTCAATGAAAGGGCCTAGCCAATTCGTAATAATCGCTGGAATACTTTTCTGGAAAACAACATGAAGCCCGTTATTTTTTATATTCCAGCCCATCACATTTTCTGAATCTGGCATCCACTTCGAGCCAGTTGTAACAATCGAAGGCAAGGCTTTCTTCGTCTGTATTGCTGCATCGTCTCCGCAAACGAGTATGCAAGCTGCACCATCTGCGAATAAGGATGCACCGATTAAATTACTTTTTGAAAAATCGTTTTGTTGAAAGGTTAAGCTACAAAGTTCAACACATACAACAAGCACCTTTGCTTGAGGATGCGCTTTGCAATAATCATAGGCACGACTTATGCCAGCTGCTCCACCAGCACAACCTAACCCCCATAGAGGAATACGCTTTAACCGATCCGAAAAAGGTAGTTGATTCATAATTCTGGCATCGATGCTTGGTGTAGAGATGCCCGTACTACTTACGAAAATAATGGCATCTATTTCGTTAGGAGAAATCGGTGCTTCTAAAAATGATTCATTTTGTAAACAAGCTTGAATGACCTCAACACTATATTGCGTTGCTAACGCTATATACAGATTGTTTCGCTCTTCAAAAGTATGCTCATTGCGGTGCCATTCGGCTGGTACACAGAAATGACGAGTATGGATGCCACCACTATCGAATACTTTTAAATAACGCTCTAATTTGGGGATTTTTTCGTAAAATAGTTCCTTTGTTAACGCCTCTGCATTCGCTTGTTGCAATGTATAAGGTGGTTGATATGTACTGATCGAAATAATTTTTGACAATTCAACATCTCCTTCTTAAATTGGGGTCTTGTACATTATATGCAGATAGGAAGGGCATACATGCTTCGATAGAACGATTTGACAATTTTGAAAAAATTAGATATATTGGAAACATCTAAATTGGAAGTAGGTGATGTGACATGATGAATAGAGCCGTTTTTAACGAACTGCATTTCGGTTTGTTCAATTTCACACGCCTAAAATATACAATTTGACCTTGCTTTGTAGCGTGAAATACTACTATGTGGCAATGGCTATATTTGTATATTCCCTTAAACGTGCCTGTGAAACTTTGTAACTGCCGAAATGTAGTTGCAAAGTTTTTTTATGTTTGTAACGCATTAAGAGGCGTAATGGATAGACACATTTAGGAGGACTAACAATTGAAATTAACAACTTTAGGTTTTTCAACATATTTTCAAGAGCAATTCACTGCATTTAAAGAGGAAACAAAGTTAGCAAATTGTGTACCTGCAAGGGTTGCTTTGGAGCATAAACATTCATACCGTGTATTAGCTGAAGAAGGAGAATGGTTAGCGACCATCGCTGGGCATTTTGCGTATACATCACTCGCTAGAGAAGACTATCCAGCAGTTGGGGATTGGGTACTAGTGGAGAAGATGGCAGGAGAAGAAAAGGCGATTATTCATAAATTATTTAATCGCAAGTCCGTTTTTTCTCGCAAGGTGGCAGGATTAGAAATAAAAGAACAAATAGTCGCGTCAAATGTTGATATCGTTCTTCTTGTCATGAGCTTAAATGCCGATTTTAATATTCGCCGTTTAGAGCGCTATTTAGTAGCCGCTTGGGATTCAGGGGCTAAGCCGGTAGTTGTCCTAACAAAGGCCGATTTATGTGAGGATATACCGAGCATGGTACGTGAGGTTGAGCATGTCGCATTTGGAGTAGATATTTTTGTAACTAGTGCACGTTCAGGTGAAGGGATAGAAGCTATTCAGATGCTCTTTACGGAAGGGGTGACGGGTGCACTGCTCGGTTCATCGGGTGCGGGGAAATCTACTTTAATGAATGCTTTAAATGGAGAAGAGCTGATGAAAGTTTCAGCTATACGAGAAGATGATGCGAAAGGTCGCCATACAACAACACATCGGGAATTAATTGTACTGCCGAGTGGCGGTTGCTTAATTGATACGCCAGGGATGCGTGAATTGCAATTATGGGATCAAAGTGAAAGTCTCTCTTCTAGTTTCCGTGATATTGAAGAATTTGCGACTGCATGTCATTACAGGGATTGTACCCACCATAAAGAGCCGCATTGCGCTGTACAGCAAGCCATTTTAGATGGAACGCTTGAACCATCACGCTTACAAAGCTATTTTAAATTGCAAAAAGAACTTGCTTTTATAGAGCGGAAAACGAATGTGCAAGCAAAACTGAATGAGCAACGCAAATGGAAGCAAATTGCGAAAGGGTTAAAGAAGGGAAAGAAATAGTCGAGAAACGTTAAGGAGCAACTTCGCAATGACTGCGGAGTTGCTATCTAATTGTTCGAGGAGATGTAGTATGACTATACAAACTATTAATCATTTTTTATTTTCTGTTTCAAATTTAGCGCAATCTATAGCGTTTTACCAAAATGTTTTTGATGCCAAGCTTTTAGTGAAAGGGAGAAGCACTGCCTATTTTGATGTAAATGGGCTTTGGTTTGCGTTAAATGAGGAAGCGAATATTCCACGTAACGACATTCACCAGTCCTATACACATATTGCTTTCTCTATTGATGCAAAAGATTTCGATACGATCTATGAAAAGCTTGTACATTATAAAGTCAATATTTTAGAGGGTAGGCTAAGAGATGAGCTAGATAAACAATCTATCTATTTCACCGATCCTGATGGTCATAAATTTGAATTCCATACAGGTACTTTGCAGGATCGCTTAGCGTACTATAAAAAAGAAAAACCGCATATGGAGTTTTTCAATAATTAAAAAAGGAGTGGTAGTATGAAAAAAGCAATTATTTTTGATATGGATGGCACATTATTTCAAACAAATCTTATTTTGGAGCCGGCTCTTTCTGCGACATTCGATGTGCTACGTACAAAGGGATTATGGCAGGGGGAAACACCCATTGCTCAATATCGTGAAATTATGGGGGTTACGTTGCCTGTTGTATGGGAAACATTATGCCCTATGCACACATTAGAGGTGCGTGAAGCTAGTAATGTTTTATTTCATGAAAAGCTTATCGAGCTAATACGAAACGGCAAAGGCGCATTGTATCCAAATGCAGAGCAAACACTCGCTACTTTAGCAAACGACTATCATTTATACATAGCGAGCAACGGACAAAAAGAGTACTTGCAAGCAATTGTTGAAACATATAAGCTGAACCGTTTTATAGAAGGAACATATAGTATTCAATCTATTCCAAGTGGTCATAAATCTGATTTAGTAAGAAGTGTAATCGAAGCAAACGCCATTCAAGCTGGCACTGTTGTCGGAGATCGTTCGTCGGATATCCAAGCAGCACGAGATAATCAGCTATTTTCAATTGGTGTACGCTTTGATTTTGCTCAAGAATCCGAGTTACAAAAGGCACATATTGTGATAGATAATCTACAGGAAATACCATCTGCACTAGCGACAATTTTATAAAAATGTATTATTGTTCTTCATCCATCTATAGCAAGCTCGTAATGTTTACGTTGCATTCCATAAGGGGAAAGAGTAAAATAGTGCCAAACTATAATAAAAGCGTTGAGAAGGAAAAGTAAATTGGACAAGCATTTAATAGAGAGCCTCTGTTGGTGGAAATGAGGTAAATGAACCCTTTTGAAAATGACCTTTGAGCTTCGTACCGAAAGCTTTTGCGAGTAGATTACGACGAGGTGGGCACTCGTTACAACAGCGGCAGTATCTCTTATTTAAAGGCAAGACGTACTGATTAAGGCAAATAGTGTGAGCTATTTGTAAATATAGGTGGTAACACGGGTATACTCGTCCTAATCAGTCATGATTAGGGCGTTTTTTTTATCTTCAAAAAGCGTTAGCTATTAGAATTTAGGAGAAAAATTCTAATAAGCGCTGAATGAAGATAAGGTTGCAGATAGTTGTAACATGTTATCCGCATAACAAGAAATTTGGAAGATTGAGGGGAGTAACTTAAGATGACAATTGTAATTGGAGGAGCGTGGCCGTATGCGAATGGTTCATTGCATTTAGGGCATATCGCTGCATTATTACCAGGTGATATTTTGGCTAGATATTACCGACAAAAAGGTGAGCAAGTATTGTATGTTTCAGGAAGTGATTGTAATGGTACGCCAATTTCGATTCGAGCTGCACAGGAAAATACGACGACAGAAGCAATCGCAAACCAATACCATAATGAATTCACACAATGTTTCCATGACTTAGGATTTACGTATGATTTGTATACAAGAACGGATGCAAAGCACCATCATGATTCGGTACAGTCTATTTTTTTACAACTGCTAGCAAATAATTATTTATACAAAAAGAAGATTGAACAGGCCTATTGTGAAACGGATAAGCAGTTTTTACCTGATCGCTTTGTGGAAGGTATTTGTCCAAATTGTGGGGCAAAGGCACGTGGAGATCAATGTGATAATTGTTCACAAATTTTAGATCCACTCGAATTAATTGATAAGCGTTGCAAAATTTGTGGCAATGAGCCTGTTATCCGAGAAACAGAACATTTTTACTTTACTTTTAGTCAATTTCAAGGAAGACTTGAAACGTTTTTAGCTGAAGCAAAAGCAGATAAACGCTGGCGAGACAATGCACTAGGCTTAACTGAACGTTACTTAGCGGAAGGCGTACCAGATCGTGCTGTTACCCGTGATTTACCGAACGGAGTTGACGTACCTGTTCCAGGCTTTGAAGGAAAGAAAATTTATGTATGGATTGAAGCGGTGGCAGGCTATTTAACAGCTAGTATGGAATGGGCAAAACAACATAATATCGCCATTGAAGATTTGTGGAATGAAGAAACCATTGCTTACTATGTGCATGGCAAAGATAATATTCCATTCCATACAGTTATTTGGCCAGCGATTTTGATGGGTATTGGGGCAAAAGCATTGCCAACACATATTGTCTCAAATGAATATTTAACATTAGAGAAACGAAAATTATCAACGAGTCAAAATTGGGCGGTGTGGGTGCCATATATTTTAAGTCGCTATGATGCAGATTCGATACGATATTTTTTAACAATGAATGCGCCGGAAAACCGAGATACTGATTTTTCTTGGCGAGAATTTATTTATAGTCATAATGGAGAATTGCTAGGCGCTTACGGCAACTTTGTCAATCGCACGTTGAAGTTTATCGAGAAGTCATTTGATGGTCAAGTGCCTCAGGTGGATGTCGATGGGACTGTAAGGAAACAAACGATTCAACTGTTTAGTGATGTCGGTGTGGCGATTGAAGCGGGGCATTTTAAACAAGCGTTAGAGGGGGTTTTTGCATATATTCGCGCAGCCAACCGCTATTTTGACGAACAGCAACCATGGTTACAAGTAAAGGACAAGTTGGAAGATTGCCATCAAACGCTCGCAACATGCGTTTATATGATTGCAAATTTAGGTCAAGTGCTACAGCCATTTTTACCGTTCTCTACAGAGAAAATTCGGGATATGTTAGGCATAACTGAATTGCTGTGGCATGAGCAAGTAGAGCTACCTACAAGCATTACCGACGTAACACCGTTATTTGAACGGCTTGATGTAGGGCTAATTGAAGAAGAATATCAAAAGTTAGTTAACGACAGTCAATAAAATTGTTTGGGTGACTGGCATTGTATGAGTGCCTGGCACTGTACTTTCCGCTGGCACACGATAAGCCGCCATATCCTCGCTAATGCGCGGTTATGGCGGCTTATGTTCTGTGCGGATTCCGCTGAAGTCTCCATGGATATTCCCTTAAAACACATGTGAGTGTATAAGAATTGTATGCGAATTGTATGAGTGCCTGTCACCTAAAAAATTTAGTTTGTAACAGGTGTTAAGTTCGCTACAACAATGCTGTTGATAGCATTGATATAAGCCATTGCACTAGCTTTTAAAATATCTGTATCTGCCGCTTTTGCAATATATTTCGCGCCTTCGTGCTCAATTGTAATTTTTACTTTACCAAGCGCTTCTTTACCACGAGATACGCTGTTAATATTATATTCCACAAGTTTTACATCTATTTGTACAATATCTGCAATGGCAGAATACAAGGCGTCAATCGGTCCTGAACCGACTGCACTAGCTTTTAATACTTCGCCACCTTTGCGAATTTTTACACTAGCAGAAGGGAAGCTTGCATTGCTGACGACTTGTAAATCTTCAATGTCAAAAAATTGATCGCTATAATGAGTTGCATTGGCGTGATTGGCATCATGCTTTTCATAATAACTTTCTACAATGACATATAAGTCGTGGTCGTAAACTTCTTTTTTGGCATCAGCTAATTTTAAGAAGCCGTCAAAGATACCTTCAAATTCTTCATTCGATAGATTTGAAAAGCCTAACTTCTCCAGTGCATTTTTTACTGCATGGCGCCCTGAACGAGCAGTTAAAACAAGTTCCATATCATCCAGACCTACATCTTCAGGATGGACAATTTCATAGGCATCGCGAGATTTAAGCAAACCATCTTGATGAATACCTGAAGAGTGGGCAAATGCATTGTCTCCAGTAATGGCTTTGTTCACTTGTACATCTAAGCCCATAAAGCTAGAAACAAGGCGTGATGTATTCATAATTTCCTTCGTGTTAATGCGTGTATTTGCATTGTAGATGGAGCTGCGTGTTTTCAATGCCATAACCACTTCTTCGAGTGCGGCATTTCCGGCACGTTCCCCGATACCATTGATTGTACATTCGACTTTGTCTGCCCCGTTTTTAATCGCAGCAAGTGTGTTAGCTGTTGCCATTCCAAGGTCATTGTGACAATGTACACTTAGTAAAACACTGTCATTTAGATTTTTCATGCGGTCATTCAGCTTGTAAATCATAGCGCCAAATTCCTCAGGTTCAGCAAATCCAACAGTGTCCGGCACGTTAATCATCGTTGCGCCAGCCTTCATCACTGCCTCAATCGTTTTCCATAGGTATTCAAAATCTGAACGAGAAGCATCCTCTGTTGAATACTGCACTTGCGGTAAAAGTGTTTTTGCATATTTCACAGCATCTACGCCAATTTGTAATATTTGATCTTTCGATTTACTGAATTTCTTTTCAACATGGATATCTGAAGTGCCAAGTACCATATGAATCATTGGATTTTCAGCATATTTTACAGCGTTGTATACCGAATCAATATCAGCCTGTACTGCTCGTGCTAAAGCTGTAATCATAATGTCATTCGTATTGCCGACCTTTTGTGCGACAGCTTTTACAGCATCAAAGTCACCTTGTGATGAAGCAGGGAAACCAGCTTCGATAATATCGACGCCTAATTTTTTGAGTTGCTGTGCAATCTCTACTTTTTCGTATAAGTTTAGTTTTGCCCCTGGCACTTGCTCGCCATCACGTAAAGTTGTATCAAACACCCAAATTTTTCTTCCCATTTTCAAACACTCCTTTTGTTGTAATTAATGAAAAAAATAAAAAAAACCCGCCTCTATATCAAAATATAGAGACGAGTTATTGCTCGCGGTACCACTCTAATTGACCTTTTCTTTCAAGAAAAAGTCCCCTTATCGACAGCTATCACTGTCTATCCCAATAACGGTGGAAACCGACATCCCTTACGTTGAAACCAGCATTTAACTTACTAAGCATCGTATGCCTTATTCGATGAGGTTCAGGGAGTAGCTCATGGATGAGTTCAAAATGTGTGTCTACCGATTTTCACCAACCACCGGCTCTCTACAAGTACACGAGCATTTCTACTACTTCCAATCTTTGCTTACAATGTGTTGTTGAGAGTTATAATACGTGGATATTTTCAGTATGTCAACAATATTCTAAAAATTATTTGTTTTCTGTTTTAAAGATGAAATGTACTAATAGGTTTTGAATCAGCGGATCTTCACACGCTATTTTTAACAAATAAAGGTATATTTTATGAGATAATATGGGGGGATTTTATATACATCGAAAGTAGGTAAAACAATGAAATTTGTATTTGATTTAGATGGGACGATTTGTTTTAAAGGTCAGCCTTTGAGTGCTGGTATTATAGCTGCATTAGAGAGTTGTTTACAGAATGGACATGAAGTAATTTTTGCCTCTGCTCGTCCGATTCGAGATTTGTTACCAATATTGCCCGAGTCGATGCATCAATTTTCGATGGTTGGAGGTAATGGAGCATTTGTTGCAGTCAATGGGGCTATAAAAGAGATAGTAGCATTCGAGGGACATATTGTTGAAGACATTAAGCATATTATAAAGGCTTATCAATTAGCTTACTTGGTGGACGGTGATTGGGATTATGCCTTTACAGGTAGTGAGACACATCCAATCTATCAAAATTTAGATCCACTTAAGCTGGCAAAACAAGTGACATTACAGGAGCTAAAGGACATCGTAAAAATTGTATTGTTCCCTGGTGCACATCACTTAGAAATAGTAGAGCAGCTACAAAAGCTACCGATTTCGATATATGAACATGCATCGGAAAACATAATAGATATAAGCCCAAGCGGAATTAATAAGTGGACAGGCTTGGAGAAATTAGGCGTAGAACAAAATCAATTTATCGCCTTTGGCAATGACGCAAATGATGCCTCCATGTTTGTAAAAGCATTAGACAGTGTTTGTGTTGGAGCGCATGAGGTAGGCCAGCTTGCAACTTTACAAGTACCAAGTGAAGAAACAGCAGTAATTGAAATGATCCAACGGTTAAATTGTTTGAGTGCCAGTCACTGAATAGGACACAAAAAAGCCGCAACAAACAGCGCGACAGCGACAGTTGCGGCTTATTGTGTGGGTGCCAGTCACCCACACAATTTGGCTATTGAACTTTAAATTTGGAAACTTGTGATTGTAATTCTTCCGCCATTGTCGATAAAGTAGCGGCAGAAGCTGCAACCTCTTCGATTGTTGCGAGTTGTTCTTCTGAAGCAGAAGCAACATTTTGCAGGTTCGAAGATGACGTTTGGGCAATTGTCGCAATGTCATCAAAGGATGCGTAAATTTGTTCAGCGCTTGAGGACATTTCCTCTGAAACAGTTGTTGCTTCTTGTATTTGTTTGGAAACTTGCTCAATAAGGTCAACGATTTTTGAAAAGCCTTCCTCTGCCACTTTAACAACCTTCATACCAACTTGAACTTCTTGTGTACCAGTATCCATCACAGTGACAGCACGATTTGTTTCCTGTTGAATTTCAGAAATTAAACCGGCAATCTGTTCAGCAGAGTTCTTCGATTGCTCAGCTAATTTTTTTACTTCATCAGCAACAACTGCAAAGCCGCGACCATGATCGCCAGCTCGAGCTGCTTCGATAGCAGCATTCAACGCTAGTAAATTAGTTTGCTCAGCGATATCAGTAATAATGCTAATGATATTGCCAATCTCTACAGAATGATTTCCTAGTTTTTTGACAACAGTAGCAGACTCCAAGACAGCTGTATTAATTGTATCCATTTGAGAAATAACACGCTGAAGCGAATCATTCCCTTTGTTTGCTTCAGTATTGGTTTCAATAGCCAATTCAGAAACAGCAGCAGTTGTCGATGCTAGTTGTTGAATGCCATTCGTCATGTTTTTCATAGCTTGCGAGCTTTCAGTTGCATTTTTTCCTTGGGCTTCAGAGCCACTTGCCACTTCTTGCATAGCAGAAGTAATTTGTTCAGTCGCTTGAATAGTTTGATCTGCGCTAGCAGTTAATTCTGCTGCTGAGGCACTTACTTGCACCGTATTTTGACTGACATTGGTAATCAAGTTTTTTAAATTTTGGGCCATTTGATTAAAGGCTAATGCTAAATCACCAACTTCATCGCGATTTCTAATACGAATTTGCTCAGCCGTTAAATCACCTTCAGCAATTTTTTGTGCTGCTTTTGCCATACCTTTAATAGGGCGAGAAATAATTGTTCCCATAATCATTGCAATTATCAGACTAATGAGCACGGCAAATATACCAAGCAAAATCATTTGCATCTTAATGCCATCAATCTCTTTTGAAGTAGCAGCTATTTTTGCTTCTACGGCTTCACTTTGATAATTGGCAAGGTTTTCAACACGCTCATCGAATTGTTTTAAAATAAGACGTCCTTGTGTGCTATCTAATTTTTCATATTGTTCTGTTTCACCAGCATCTTTTAATGAAAACATTCGATCGGCGAATTGCTGAACATTTTGCTCACTTTTATTGACGGCTTCTAACAGTTCAATTGATTTTTTTGACTCTAATGTAGCCATTAAACTTTCTGATTTTGTTTTGAATTCTTCACGAGCGGATTTATTACCTTCGCGATTTTGTTTATCGCCAAGTAAAAGATAGCCACGCATACTCACTATTTCTTGTTTTGCAATGACTCTTAGTTCTTGTATACTAATAGACTTTTTTGTTTGTTCTTCGAGTAAATCTTGATAAGTGCCATTTACTGAATTAAGTTGTTTAAAATTTAAGGCAATCGTGCCTATTAAAACTAATATAACTATAAAAAAACCGAGAATTAATTTTTTATAAATCGTAAATCGCATGTTTGAAAAGTCCTTTCCTAGTAATTTTAGTAGAAATGTTACAAAAAGGTGAAATATGTATATATACCATTTATATCAGATTATTTGGATTTTAAAAAGCAATATGAGTTTATTCATAGTGAAAAATATGAAATAAAGAGGGAATTAAGTTATAGATTATACTACTTAAAGCGAAGTTTTATGTATTATTTTGTGTGAGTAGTGAATGAAAATACAGCAAATGGTATTAAGCGATAGTGTTTTTCATATAAATATATTGAAACTAAAAAGTTGAAACAACCGTATACATACCATAAACGTGAACCAAGGATGTGGGACAATGTATCGACCAATTTTAAAATTACCAAAAACCAAGTATGAAAAATCTTTGGACGTTATAGGTTGCGGGTTATTTACTGTATCCATCCTATTTATTATTTTTCAATGGGGTAATTTACCAGAAGAAATCCCAGCACATTTTAATGCTAAGGGCGAGGTTGATCGATGGGGTTCGAAAATAGAACTATTTATTTTACCAGGTATCGGAATTTTTATGTGGATATTTTTAGGGCTCCTTGAGAAAGCGCCACATATGCATAATTATCCAACACGATTAGATGAGCACAACGTTGAGGCATTTTATTTAAATAGTCGTAAATTATGTAATGAAGTAAAAAACTTTTGCTTAATTTTATTTGCAATCATCTCTTGTGAAATAGTACTTGTTGCATTAGGTAAAATCGAAGGACTAGGTTGGTGGTTCTTGCCATTTGTGCTAATTGGTACAGGTATCCCGATTATTAAAGGTATAATTGCTTCTTCGAAGATTAAATAACTAGTGCACGTTTTCATTATACATATTGGAGGTAATAGCTTGTTACTGTTCTATTGATTTCTTGCAGCTAACTAATAGTCCAAAATATTAGGAGTTGAGAAAATGATTTATCAGAATTCACTTGAAGGTATTTCTTCAAATATGTTAAATGGTTTTTTTGTAGGCTGGCCGAGTCCACCTAATCCACAAACCCATTTACGATTGTTGGAGAATAGCAGCAAAATAGTTTTGGCGATTGATGAGCGCACAAATGAAGTGATAGGGTTTATTACAGCGATAAGTGATGGTGTCTTATCTGCCTATGTTCCATTATTGGAAGTATTACCACAATACAAAAATAAAGGTATAGGCAAGGAATTAGTAAGTCGAATGCTAAAAGAACTGGATGAGATTTATATGATTGATTTATGCTGTGATGATGACCTTGTACCTTACTATGAAAAATTCGGAATGATGAAAACGAACGGTATGGTTTATAGGAATTATGCAATGCAAGCAGGAAGATAAGAAAAGAAAGAACAAAGCGCTTGGTGAATTGATCCAAGCGTTTTTTTGTACATATTTTGGACAATAGGAGTTAATTTTAATATTTTGTGATAAATTTAGGGTACATAATAGAAGGATGCTGACATTTTGCATAAGACGGAAGAGCAAAGAAAAAGACAGTAAGGATCCAATGTGTAAGAGACTATGAACGTATGGTCCCTTTGTTGCGCGCTATACTGATAGAAAATCTAAATGATGTAGCTTTTTATGACGCGCTAACGCCAGGATATCAAAAAGATTGGGCACGATACATTTATAGTGCGAAAAAGCAAGAGACACGGCTAGCTCGTTTAGCGTATTGCGTGAAATCACAAAGGCTGGTTTTAAGACGAAGGAACACTACCGAAAAGGCCAATGGTTGAGCAGAAGGTTTTCGGGGTAAAAGCTACATACCGTGAAACTTTTGTCGATTGTTGTAGCAATGACACTGTCACTATTGCCAACTAATAAGCTTCATACTACTATTAAGGAATATTTTTAATTCGTTCTAGAATCAAAATATTAAAAAGTGGGGGAATTTCATGCATGCATATATCGAACAAGTAGATGAAAAATGGCGAGATAGTTTTGCAAAGCTTGCGGACATAGTAGCAACGAATATTCCTGATGGCTTTGAACAAACAATGACTTACGACATGATTAGTTATGTAGTGCCGTTATCGTCATATCCTAAAGGTTATCATGTAACACCTAATACACCACTACCATTTATTAGCTTAGCAGCGCAAAAGCGACATATAGCAGTTTATCATATGGGTATTTATGCAGATAACGCTTTATTATCTTGGTTTCAAGAGGAGTATGCTAAGCGTGTACCAACTAAGCTAAATATGGGGAAAAGCTGTATTCGTTTTACGAGTACAAAAAATATTCCATATGATTTGATTGGAGAACTTGTTTCCAAAATGACCCCTGCACAATGGGTTACTAGATACGAGGGAGAGTTGAATAAATGAAAAGTGCTACTACATTTTTAATGTTCCAAGGACAGGCGCATGAGGCTATTTTGCAATATAAGCAATGGTTCCCAGAGTTAACAATTGAAAGCTTAACGTATGTGGAGGACACACAACAGATTGCAATGGCTGAAATCGATTTAAAAGGTCTGAAAATTATGATGAATGACAGTTCAATTAAGCATGCCTTTTCCTTTACTCCATCAATATCCATCTTTTTGGCGTGTGACACGATAGAAGAAATCGAAAGTTTAGTCGCACAAATAGTGGATGGTGGACAAGCGTTAATGCCATTAAATAACTATGGGTTCTCGAAGCAGTTTGCCTGGATTCAAGATCGTTTCGGTGTATCGTGGCAACTTACGTATAATTAAATATCAGGGGGAGTATATATGAATCAATGGATGGAGCGAGCAGTGGAGCTTGCTCTTCAAAATATAGCGCAAGGCGGACAGCCATTTGGAGCTGTCTTGGTAAAGGGCGAGGAAATCATTGGGGAAGGCGTCAATGAACTGCATTTGCGTCCGGATAGTACAGGTCATGCTGAGCTACTTGCCTTAAGACGTGCGCAAGAAAAACTCGGTTCTATTGATTTACGAGGCACGGTTATGTATGCAAGTGGCGCACCTTGTCCGATGTGCTTCGGTGCGATGGCAATGGCGGGTGTCGACAAGGCTTATTATGCTAATTCACTAGCTGATGCTATGGCAGTTGGTTTAAGCCGCTCAAGCGAGGTTTATGCAGATTTGCAGAAAATTAATGAAGAGCGTGTGTTTCGCATGATTCATATGCCAGTAGAGGATATCGTAAAAAGTCCAATGCATGTTTGGCATAGCAAAACTTAAATACGTAAAGGGAGAAAAGAATATGGCAGTAACTTTAGTGAAGCATGACATAAAATATGCTGAAGCAATGCATGCATTGTCTTCAATGCCACAGGTTCGGGATGCGCTTGGGTTACCTGCTGGAAAAGTGGAAGATACGATTAATTTTATCAAACGTGAGTGTGTGGACGAGGAAGAGGGAAAGACTGTTCCTCGTGTTGTGTTAAATGAGGAAGGTCGACTCATTGGTGTAACAGCATTGATGTTTATAGACCATATAAATAAGTGTTGTCATATTGGGTCTTGGCTTGGATATGAGTTTTGGGGAAAAGGCTACAATGAGGAAGCGAAAAAGGCCATTTTAGAAATTGCTTTTTTTGATTTAGGGCTTGAACGCGTTTTCGCAGGCGCTAGAAAGATCAATATTCGCTCACAAAAGGCACAGGAAAAATTGCCTTTTATTCGTCTAGGCGTAGAAAAAGAGTTTCCGCAGGAACATTCTTGGTTAGAAGTGAAGGAAAAGCAACCATGCGTATTAAACGTTTTTGAACGTGTGGATTTTGTACGTTATTATACAACAATAGAAAAAGTGGAAGGTAGCCGTGAAAGCTACTTACCATATTTATTACTAGCGGATGAAAGTGAAATGACCGTTCGCCAATATATGAATGATGGTGAACTTTACACCATTAAATGCGGTGAAAAATTGGCAGGTACAGCATTGCTTATTCCACAGTCAGACGCAACAATTGAGTTGAAAAATATAGCGGTTGTGGAAGCATTTCAGGGCAAAGGCATTGGGAAGGAAGCTTTGAACAAAATTTTTGCCCTTTGTAAAGGACAAGGATATGAAAATATCTTAGTCGGTACAGCCAATTCTAGTATAGACAATATTGCGTTTTATCAAAAATCAGGCTTCCGGATGGACACTATTGAAAAGAATTTTTTCAGTAAGTATCCTGAACCCATTTATGAAAATGGCATACGAGCATTAGATATGATTGTCTTTTCAAAAGCATTATAAAAAGCAATGTCTGGAATAAGACTGTCATAAAGAAATACCCGACCAACAATTGTTGAGCGGGTATTTTTATTTACCAAATAACAAGGCCATTAACTTCTCCTTGGAGTGTAAAAAATCGTCAAGAGAATAGCGATCAAGAACAGCCATATAGGCTTGTAATGCCTCATAGAGGACACCTTTTAACTGGCATTCAGGTGCAATTTTACACAAGTTATTTTCTTTGTCGAAACACTCAACAAGATGAAAATCTTCTTCTGTATGGCGTACAATTTCACCAATCGTAATAGACTTTGGATCGATTGCCAAACGGATACCGCCACCTCGACCGCGAATCGTTTCGATGTAACCAAGCAGTCCTAATTGGTGTGTCACCTTCATTAAATGGTTTTTTGATATATTATAGGCATCTGAAATTTCTTGAATAGTTGATAGTTGACCGTCTTCCTTCGCACCTAGATAAATGAGTGTTCGAAGGGAGTAATCTGTGTATAAAGTTAATCGCATTGGAACACCCTACTTTCTGTAATTCACTTCAATAATTATAGCATTTTTACCTTAAATTATTATAAATCAGTACTTTTTTAAAACATGTATTTCAAATACATCAAATTTGTCTATTTTGTTAAAGATGTATTTTATATATTGCTTTAATGAATTGTAAGCGTTATATTGTAATCACGAAAGGATGGTATGCGATATGTTAAAACAAGAAACAGTACAAATTATTAAAGCAACAGTGCCCGTATTAGAAGTTCATGGGGTAGAAATTACTAAGACGTTTTATAAAAATATGTTTCAAGCTCATCCAGAATTACTGAATATTTTTAACCACACAAACCAAGAAAAAGGCCGTCAACAAACTGCATTAGCAAATACCGTGTATGCAGCAGCAGTTCATATTGAAAATTTAGAAGCTATTTTACCAGCAGTTATGTTAATTGCTCATAAGCATCGTAGTTTAGGAATTTTGCCAGAGCATTACCCGATTGTAGGGGAACATTTACTAAAAGCAATAAAAGAAGTGCTTGGTGACGCAGCTACTGATGATATTATTAACGCATGGGCTGAAGCATATGGCGTTATTGCGGATGTTTTCATTCAAGTAGAAGAAGATCTATATCAAAAAGCTGAAAATAATGGTGGATGGCGTATGTTTAAACCATTGAAAGTAGCTAAAAAAGAAGTTGAAAGTGACCTTGTTACTTCTATTTACTTTGTGAATGAAGATGGATCGCCACTTCCGGCATATGAACCAGGGCAATATATTAGTATTCGTGTCAAAGTACCTGGGGAAGAATATTTATTAAACCGCCAATATACACTTTCACAAGCGAGTGCTGAGGATGGCTACCGTATTTCAGTAAAACGGGAAAGCGATCATACACCAAATGGCAAAGTATCTAACTTTATGCACGATGTGTTACAAGTTGGAGATTTAGTAGATGTAAGTGTGCCAGCAGGTTTATTTGTATTAGAAGAAACTGCAGCTCCAATTACATTTGTTAGTGGAGGAATCGGCGTAACACCATTAAACAGTATGCTACAATCTTTAAAGGATGATGCAGTGAATGAAGTGCATTTTATCCAATGTGCACGTAATGAAAAAGTAGTAGCATTTAGTGATGACATCCAAGCTAAAGTAAATGCGCTTCCGAATGCATCCTATACAGCGCTTTATTCGGATGAGGATAAGTTATTGACGAAAGAATTATTGGCTGCACAGATTCCAGATAATACGGACGTTTATATCTGTGGTCCTGTTGGTTTTATGGAGGCGGTAATTAAAAATCTCCACGAAATTGGTATTAAAGATGAAAAAATTCACTATGAATTCTTTGGACCTGCCATGCAATTAGCAAACTAAAATTATAATGAACTCTGTTATAAGCTGCAATTTACGCACTTGTAACAGAGTTTTTTCATGTCATTGCGTTCTAAAATCTATATGCAAAGCGCTTTAAGAAAAAAATAGATCTTTCATGTTGACATTATACCTAATGGGGTATATTATAAAACACGTAAGCAAGATGAATCACTTAATTCGAAGGGAGGCGTACACATAATGGCGTACGATGCTAAAACAGCAAATCGTGTAAAACGAATGGAAGGCCAATTGCGTGGGATTTTACGCATGATGGAAGAAGAACAAAGTTGTAAAGATGTGATTACACAGCTATCCGCCGTGCGTTCTGCAGTTGATCGGACGATAGGTGTTATTGTCAGTGAGAACTTGCTGAATTGTGTTGCGACTGCTGATGGGGATTCAGAGAAAATGAATAGTGCCATCCAAGAAGCGATGGATTTGGTCGTAAAAAGTAGATAAATTTATTATACCCATTATAGTATATAGATAGGAGGTAGTGATACTTGGAAGCATGGATTATGATCGCTATTGTGATTGGGTTTTTAGTTTGGCGTATGAAGCCAGCAAAAGGAGTGCAGTCCATATCAACAGCTCAACTAAAAAATGTGCTGAATGATAAAGATAAAGTATTCATTGATGTGCGAACGCCAGCTGAATACAAAGGTCGCAACATCCCGCAATTCAAAAATATTCCGTTAGGCTCTAGCTTTGATAAAATACCGAAGGATAAGGAAGTTGTCGTAATTTGTCAAAGTGGTATGCGTAGTAGTCAGGCGTGTAAGCAATTGAAAAAACTAGGATATGAGCGCGTAACAAATGTCCGTGGTGGCATGAGCGCCTATTAGGAGGAAACGATTGTGAAGGAAATTTCAGCAAAAGAAGTACAACAAGCTTTAGCAAATGGACAGATGTTAAAAATAATTGACGTTCGTGAAGTGGACGAAGTGCAGGTTGGACATATTCCTGGAATGATGAATATGCCACTTGGCTTACTTGAGTTTCGCATGCACGAGTTAAATAAAAATGAATCATATATTATCGTTTGTAGATCAGGTGCTCGCAGTGGTCGTGCTACACAATTTTTAGAAAGCCAAGGCTTTGATGTAACAAATATGGTTGGTGGCATGCTTGCATGGGAAGGCGAAGTACAGTAATAGTCTATAGTGAGGGCATACCCTACTCTATATTTTTTTAGCAAAAATAATACCCTTATAGGTATAAGGAGGAAGTTATGAGTATTAAGGCAGATTTTCAACTAGATGCCAAAGGGCTATCCTGCCCGATGCCAATCGTTAAAACGAAAAAGGCAATGGCTGAATTAGCGGATGGTCAAATTTTAGAAGTTTCAGCTACAGATAAAGGTTCGAAAGCCGATATCGCAGCTTGGGCTGAGTCTGTAGGGCATCAGTATATCGGAACAGTGGAAGAAGATACTGTGCTTAAGCATTACATTCGTAAATGCGCGCAGGAGTCAGCGGATGAAAAAACGTTTGAGTCCACAATTGAGCTGGAACAAATCGTAGGAAAAGATGGGCTTATCCTCGATGTGCGTGAAGAAGCGGAGTTTGCATTCGGTCACATTGAAGGGGCGAAATCCATTCCAATGGGTGAGCTTGAAGAGCGCCTTTCTGAACTCGATAAAGATCTTGAAATTTATGTGATTTGTCGTACAGGTGCTCGCAGTGATTTAGCTGCACAAAAGCTAGTAGCAAATGGCTTTACAAAAGTATTTAACGTCTTACCAGGTATGACATCTTGGACGGGCGAATTAATTAAAACTATTTAAATTGGAGGAATTTATTATGTCAAACAAAGTAGCAATTATTGCAAGTAACGGTGGTCTTTTTGATGCGTATAAGGTGTTCAATATCGCAACAGCAGCGGCAGCTTCTGACAAGGAAGTAGCAATCTTTTTCACATTCGAAGGATTAAATTTAATTCATAAGCAAGGCATGAATGCTTTACCAATGCCAGCTGGTACAGAACATTTTGCAGAAGGTTTTGCGAAAGCGAATGTACCTGCTATTCCGCAATTAGTAGAAATGGCACAAGAATTAGGTGTTAAATTTATTGCGTGTCAAATGACGATGGATGTAATGGGCTTAACAGTAGAAGATTTTGTAGATGGTATTGAGGTTGGAGGAGCTGTAACATTCTTAGAATTCGCTAAAGATGCAGCACCATCATTAACGTTCTAATTAAGTTGCAACAGATGTAGATGTCTTATCATGAGTGATAACCGAATGCTGAATATATTCGGTAGTGCAATGCATTTTGACTAGAAGATACAAACAAGCGGAGAGGCATGTCCTTTCCGCTAAAAAAATCAACGAAATAATACCTTGGGGGGTAAACGAAGTGTCAGTATTAAAATGGAGCGCTGCAGAAGTAGCGAAAAAAGTAATCGAAAACAAAGAATTATTTATTTTAGATGTACGTAATACAGATGCATTTGAAGATTGGAAAATCGATGGACATAAATTTGAATACCTTAATATCCCGTATTTTGAGCTATTAGATGGTGTCGCAGAAATTTTACCTAAAATCCCTACGGACAAAGATGTATTAGTCGTTTGTGCAAAGGAAGGATCTTCAATGATGGTGGCAGAGATGCTATCTGATGCTGGACGTACTGTTGCCTATTTAGAGGGTGGTATGAAGACGTGGAGTGAATATTTAGAACCGATTAAGGTAGGCGATTTAACAGGTGGTGGTGAGCTTTACCAATTCGTTCGTTTAGGTAAAGGCTGTCTATCTTATATGGTTATTTCTGAAGGCGAAGCAGCAATAATTGACGCTGTACGCTTCACGGATGTATTTACAAACTTTGCAAAAGAGAAAAACGTTCAAATTAAGCACATTTTTGATACACATTTACATGCGGATCATATCTCAGGTGGACGCCATATTGCAGCACAAACAGGTGCAACATATTATTTACCACCGAAAGATGCAGAAGAGGTTGTATTTGATTATACGCCATTAGTAGATGGCAATGTGGTGCAAATTGGGGCTTCGAAAATTGATGTAGGTGCACTTTATTCACCAGGTCATACAATTGGCTCAACGTCGTTTGTTGTAGATAACAAATATTTATTAACAGGGGACATCTTATTTATTGATTCGATTGGTCGTCCTGATTTAGCAGGACTTGCAGAAGACTGGGTTGGTGATTTACGTGAAACACTTTATAAACGTTACCGTGAATTATCGGATGATTTAGTTGTTCTACCTGCTCATTTTATGATTATTGATGAGCTAAATGAAGATGGTACTGTGGCAAAACGTTTAGGAGAGTTATTTACTGAAAATCATGGTTTAAATATTGAGGATGCTGAAACATTCCGCAGCATTGTGACAGATAACTTACCACCACAACCAAATGCATATCAAGAAATTCGTCAAGTGAACATGGGGAAAATAACGCCAGCTTTAGAAGAACAAACAGAAATGGAGATTGGCCCGAACCGCTGTGCAGTAAGATAAGTGCCAGTCACCCAAACAATTTACAAACAATTTAAAAGGAGATTAACATGAACTCAAATTTACAATTAGATGCAACAGGTTTATCTTGTCCAATGCCGATCGTAAAAACAAAAAAGGCGATGGATACACTAGCTTCAGGTGAGATTTTGGAAGTACAAGTAACAGATAAAGGGGCTTTAGCGGATATCCCTGCATGGGCAAATGCAGGTGGTCACACGATTTTAGATAAATCGGAAGACGCGGGCGTCATTACATTCTTTATTCAAAAAGCGTAATGAGACGGGTGAGTGTTCAAGCAGGACACTCACCTTTCCACTTCATTCTATAATGCATTTTGCCGAATGCAGTAATAGCCTTGGTGAACTTAGCTTTTGCGTTAAGCAACAAGGTGTAAACGACTTGAAAGAAGGAAAAATAGATGGATATAACATGGATTATTACGATATTTTTAATCGGCTTTGTAGGATCTTATGTTTCAGGTATGCTTGGTATTGGAGGCTCGATTATTAAATATCCAATGCTATTATATATTCCACCTTTACTAGGATTTACTGCATTCACAGCACATGAAGTATCAGGTATTAGTGCTGTACAAGTGTTTTTCGCTTCGATTGCAGGGGTATGGGCATATCGTAAAGGTGGCTATCTAAACAAATCACTGATTATTTATATGGGTGGGGCAATTTTAGCAGGTAGCTTTGTCGGTAGCTTTGGTTCCCAATATTTATCGGAGGCAGGCGTTAATATCGTTTATGGGATTTTGGCGCTTATAGCGGCAATTATGATGTTTATTCCTAAAAAGCAAATTGACGATAAGCCAATGAATGATGTTACTTTTAATAAGCCCGTAGCGGCAATTTTAGCATTCATCGTTGGTATTGGTTCTGGTATCGTAGGAGCAGCAGGTGGTTTCCTACTTGTACCGATCATGCTTGTTGTACTAAGAATACCAACGAGAATGACGATTGCTACAAGTTTAGCCATTACCTTTATCTCTTCCATTGGGGGAACAATAGGAAAGCTAATGACGGGGCAAGTGGATTATTATCCAGCAGCCATCATGATTGTGGCAAGTTTAATAGCAGCGCCATTAGGAGCAAAAGCAGGGAAAAGTTTGAATACGAAAGTATTACAAGGAATATTAGCTGTCTTGATTCTAGCAACGGCTATTAAAATTTGGATGGATATTTTATAGGAGGATAACAATGAAAATTGAAGTGTTTTCTGACTTCTCATGCCCATTTTGTTATATAGGGAAAAGAGAATTAGAACAAGCAATAAAAGAGGCTGGATATACTGATCAAGTAGAGATAGAGTACAAATCTTATCAAATTGATCCAGATGCACCGAAAGAGACGGGGCAAAGTTTTTATGAACATTTGATGGCTCAGCAAAACGTAACGCGTGAAGAAGCTGAACAAATGACAATTGGTATTACTGAACGAGCAAAGGAAGTTGGGCTCACATATCAATTTGCTGAGATGAAAAAAGTGCATACAGAAAAAGCCCACCGCTTGGCAAAATGGACGAAGCAATTTGGGAAAGAAGCCGCTTATATAGATGTGTTAATGGCTGCTTACTTAATGGAAGGTAAAGATTTAAATGATGATGCCATGTTGCTAGCGGTTATTAAAGAGTTAGGCTTAGATGTTGCCGAAGCACAACAAGTATTGAATACAAATGAAGCATTTAAGGAAGAGTTAGATAAAGATCGCTACGATGCGCAACAGATTGGGGTACAAAGCGTGCCATTCTTTGTTTTTGAAAATCGTTACGGTATTAAAGGTGCTGAGCCGAATGAAGTATTCGTACGTACATTGCATCAGGCTGCGGAAATTGCAGGTATTAAACCTACTTTAAATATGGTTGGTAATGGTGATGCTTCTTGTGCGGATGGTGCATGTAAATTATAAGTGCATCATCATACGCTGTTGCACAAACGTGAAAAAGAGGCTGGGACATAACTAAAAAAATTTAAGAAACAGACGAAAGGTGTTCATAATTTTTTGCTATATGGAGCTTAGCAAACTTAGCTATTCTTGCATTTGCATTAAATAAAAAATTAGAAGTGTTCACTAGTTGTTGGTAGCGGAGGCGGTGACTCCTGCGGGAACAGCACATAATGTAAGACGCAACAGACCG
>LAHS01000739.1_pt1 | contig 55720 bp, 50 predicted proteins | sample 329651 | NCBI WGS metagenome assembly LAHS01 (sample SAMN03275699, study PRJNA271635) | activated sludge metagenome | isolation source: sample C-1 Sludge from hydrolytic chamber (first chamber) of Anaerobic...
GGGTTTTGTCCCAGCCTCCTTTTCTCTTTTGTCCCAACCTCATTATTTTGTCGCTAGCTCGCTATCAGTCACCCATTTATGATTTTTCATTTCTTCACCAGTAGTTGTTAAAGCAAAATCGACCATATAGACAGTCGTTTGTACTGCATCATCAATGCGTACAGTCGCATTTTCCATGCCTGTCATATGTGTAGCATCTGTTTTTACTTCTGTTCCTGGAGATAAAGGTGCTTCACCTGGGTCGATTAATTCCTCATGAATCACCCATTTATGATTTTCAATTGTCTTACCACCAGTAGTAGGCTCGAATGAAATAATATATGCTGTCGTATCGTAAGCGCCGACAATTGTCGCTTCGGCTCCTGTCATTCCTGACATATGGCCATCTGTAAGAATAGCCTTACTGCCGACAGGGAATTTTGGATTTTCGGCTGTTTTTAAAGTGGCTGGAACTTCACCAGAGCTTGAATGATTCATCATGGAATGATCCATTTCATCCCCATGATCCATCTCTTCGCCGTGGTCTGTTTTGTCGCTATGAACAGATTCTGATTTCGCTGTATTATCAGCACAAGCTGAAAGTATTAGTAAAGCAATTGCTGCCACTATCATTAGGAGCCGATTTTTATTTACCACCATATGAATTTCCTCCTTCGATTTGATGTGTCTTTAATGTAACAAGTAAATGTGCAGAAATGATGGATTTAGTTTGAAAAGAGGAAAGTTAGATTCCTAAATGAAGGAAATAATAGACTACGATAATGATGTATGATAGAATCGTCATAATTTTAAAATTTCAGATACTAATGGTGTGACGCTTGTAAACACGAGCATCACTTAAAAGGGAAGTCGGTGTAAATCCGACGCTGTCCCGCAACTGTAACGAGGAGTTCTATGATATTGTAGCCACTGTTTTTAAATGGGAAGGCAATCGTAGATACGATGAATCGGAGCCAGGAGACCTGCCAGTTAGTTCATACCTGTAATGCCCACGAGGATGCAAGCAATTACGGACAATTGATGGATATTTCTCCTAATTTGTTTAGCTAAGGGTATTTCTATGCATGTATGCGTAGAATGCCTTTTTTTATTGCTTCGTCTTTATCATGATTGATAAGGAGTTCATAACCAAATGAATAAAAAATTTATGTTATTTTCTTTGACCCTTTTTCTAGCGCTTATTGCGTCTATGACAGTGGCCATTATGATTGGGTCTGTGTCAGTTACGCCGTTACATGTATGGAAAGTAATTCTTTCGAAAATGCCATTTTTTTCTAGTTCTGTAGAGGCGGATTGGAGTCGCTCGCAAGAGATTATTATATGGCAAATCCGTGTTCCTCGCGTTATCCTAGCGGCTGTTGTTGGTGCAGGTTTAGCTGTTGCTGGTGCTGCTGTTCAAGCACTAGTCCGTAATTCGATAGCTGATCCGTATATTTTAGGTATTTCTTCTGGAGCGACAGTCGGTGCAACAGCTGTCATTATTTTAGGGGCGTTTTCATTTTTAGGCATCTACGCCCTTTCAGTCTCAGCTTTTTTAGGCTCTTTTATTGCAATTGTTTTGGTATTTTTGTTGTCGCGTGTAGGAGGCCGTATTTCGATTTTTCGCCTTTTACTAGCGGGGATGGCGGTGTCCTTTATCTTATCTGCCACTTCGAATTTTATGTTAATGATGTCTAAGGAAGAGGGCGGTATTAAAGCTGTTATGTATTGGATGTTAGGCAGTCTAGCAGGAGCAAAATGGAGTAATTTATTTATTCCAGTCATTGTCTTTTTTATCGTATTTGGATTGTTGTGGCTATACTATCGAAATTTGAATTTATTATTACTTGGGGAAGAAGCGGCCGTCACGTTAGGGGTGAATCTTCAACAGTTTCGCATACAGCTAATAGTACTCGTATCTTTACTGACAGGTGTGCTCGTTGCAGTAAGTGGTTCCATCGGGTTTGTTGGTTTAATTATTCCGCATATCGTACGCTTGCTAGTTGGCTCTAATTATAAACATGTTATCCCCATAAGTGCATTGTTAGGGGGGATTTTTCTAGTTTGGGCGGATGCACTTGCACGTGTATTAATAGCCCCAGAAGAAATGCCGATTGGTATTATTACTGCTTTTTGTGGAGGACCATTTTTCATTTGGCTATTACGTCGAAACAATTATTCATTTGGTGAAGGAGATTAAAGGTTATGACATTAGAAGCAAAGGATGTATCATTCTCCATTCATGATCAATGCATATTAGAGAAAGTAAGTATACAAATAAAAGATAAGCAGTTTGTTGGGTTAATTGGTCCTAATGGAAGTGGAAAGTCTACATTGCTAAAAAATATGTATCGTTTATTAAAGCCAGAAAACGGTACAGTGCTATTAAATGAGCAAGATATTTTTAAGCAATCGAGTAAAGTCATTGCAAAGAAATTAGCGGTTGTCAGTCAAGAAACACCTGTGTTGTTCGATTTTCTAGTAAAAGATTTAGTAAGCATGGGAAGAACACCACATAAAAAGCTATTTGAGCTAGACAATAAGGAAGACTTTAATATTGTAAAAGAAGCCTTGTCTCAAACAGGTATTGCCCATTTAGAAACACGTAGTTTTAGTTCCCTTTCTGGAGGGGAAAAAAAGAGAGTAATGGTTGCGCGTGCACTTGCACAGCAAGCACAGATACTTATTTTAGATGAGCCGACAAATCATTTAGATATTCAGCATCAATTACAACTAATGGATTTAATTCAAACACTGCATTTGACGGTTGTCGCCGCCTTACATGATTTAAATATGGCAGCAATGTACTGCGACTACATTTATGTTTTACAACAAGGACGTATCGTTCAATATGGTACGCCAGAAGAAGTGTTAACGCCTAAACTACTGCGTGATGTTTTTGGAGTATGCGCCGATATTCAAACACACCCACTAACAGGCAAACCCTATTTAACCTATTTAAGTGCCAGTCACTCAAACAATTTTTGAACAATTTCCACGTAGCATAAGGGTACGAAGACTGTGGACTTTTCCGCTGTAGAATGCTTTTTTAGTATGTACATACTAGGCAATATAATTAAAGAAATAACTAATGGTCGTTTGTATAGTTGGGAGATATTCGGGGAACGTTATTTTTGAAAGGATGCGTGATGAATATGGAAGAAGTAAAATTTGCACAATTAGATCACACACAGCTTGAAAAAATTAATGAACTCGAAAAGAAAATTGGCGTTACATTAGTTGCTTATGATGCAGCGGCAATGCCAAACCAAGGTTCAGGTTCGTACGAGACTGATAAAGGCGCACATCAAAACCATCCATCCTAATGCATGAAAAAGCCTTGCAGCAATGTAAGGTTTTTTCATTTTATAATAAAACAAAAGGAGATGTGTACATTGTTTCATGACTATTATGCAGATTTACATATTCATATTGGACGAACAATGAGTGGACGCGCAGTGAAAATTACTGGGAGTAAAACGTTAACATTAGCACGGATTTTAGAGATGGCTAGCGCCAAAAAAGGGCTTGATATTATCGGCATTATTGATTGTCAATCACCAGAAGTCATTGCTGAAATGAATATAATGATACAACAAGGCAAACTAAAGGAGTTATCGCAAGGTGGACTCCGATTTCAAGAAACAACGCTTATTCCAGGTTCTGAAATCGAAATATATGATAGCTCCTGCCAAGGACCAATTCATGTGCTAGCTTATTTCCCTACTATTCAAGTGATGGAGAATTTTTCGAATTGGATGAGCCAGTATATGAAAAACATCCATTTAAGTTCACAGCGTATTTATTGTGAAGGCCGAGTTGTACAACAAAAAGTGCGGGAATTAGGGGGTCTTTTTATTCCAGCTCATGTTTTTACGCCATTTAAAAGTTTATTTGGAAAAGGTGTTCATATAAGCTTAACAGAAGTATTCAATCCACAGCTTATAGATGCTATAGAGCTTGGTTTAAGTTCTGATACTAATATGGTCAAAAACATAAAAGAACTTCAAGCCTATACATTTGTTACAAACTCTGATGCACATTCGCTTGGGAAAATGGCTCGTGAATATCAAAAACTAAAATTAATGGCGGCTAATTTTAGCGAATTAAAGATGGCGCTCCATGAACAGGACGGGCGGGCAGTAGTGGCGAATTATGGGTTAAATCCATTGCTCGGCAAATATTATCAAACTGTTTGTGCTAATTGTGGTAAACAGTTAAGTGCAGATGATACCCTTTGTCCATCTTGTGCAAGTACGAAAATTATTAAAGGTGTTGCGACACGTATTAAGGAACTATCAGAGCCGTGTGTTGATGAACGTGAGAGACCACCTTACATCCATCAAGTTCCACTCGATTTTATACCAGGTTTAGGTCCGAAAATGATGGAAAGACTATTACATGCATTTGAGACTGAAATGACTATTTTACACCGTATCACGACCGAGCAACTCGAGGAAATTGTGCCACATAAAATAGCTACAATGATTGATTTAGCGAGAACGGGACAATTACATATCGAGGTTGGTGGTGGAGGTGTCTATGGAAAGGTACAGCATAAATAGAGCAGGAAAAGAATGCTAGCCAAAGTATTTACAATATAATGCACCCACTTTTATCCTTAATCTAGTAAACTAGTAATTAGTAGATGAGCAGGAGGAGTGGGTATATGCAATTTTCAAAAAAATTTCGTTTTTTAGCTGCTAGCATGCTAGCTTTACAATTAACAATACCTGTAGGTGCGAATGCGGAAAATAAAGAAGATCACATAGCGCCAAGCTGGGTTGTACAGGCTGATTACATAGCGTTAGGTGATTCATTAGCACATGGTATGAATGAAGTAGGCGTCATTGGCTTAGGCTATACAGATTTTGTAGCACAAGCATTACAACAAGAAGGTTTACTTACATCCTATAATAAAGGGTTTGCCTATTCAGGGTATACAACTAAAAATGTGTTAGCAGACTTACAAAATGATGTAGAAAAACCAGTGACGGGATTTGGTTATACAAACGACCGTGCAAAGCTTAGAACTTCAATTCAAGAAGCAGAGCTGATTACGTTAACTGCTGGTGCTAATGATTTATTGCCAATTTTAAAACAATCGTCAACAACTGGTATTGATACAGCCGCCATTATAAAGGCATCCCAAGAAGCTATAAATAATATAGGGGCAATAATCAATGAAATAAAAAAGTTAAATCCACAGGTACAAATTTATGTGATGGGCTATTATAATTCTTTCCCGTATTATAGCGAAGACTTGCAAACACAGTTTAAAATGCTTTTAGGTATCATGAATGCCTCTATTAAAACAACTGCTGAAAAAGCAGGGGCAATATTTGTGCCAACATATGACGTAGTAGCGAAAGATGTACCTAACTTTTTGCCAAATCCAGAAAACATTCATTTAAGTGAAGCAGGTTATTTAGCGGTAGCAAAGCAGGCATTTTTACCAGCTATAAAAGCAAGTGCACTATGGGATGCATCTTCAGCAATCCAAGTCAATGTCAATAGTAGTACAGCGGCGACTGTAAAATGGCTGGCGGCTACTGATAATGAAGGTGTTACGAACTATCACGTGTATTTGAATAATAAGCTCTATTCTACGGTCGATGCCAATCAAACTGCTATCACACTTGATAGTTTAGCAGAAAATACTGCATATACTGTTGCTATAAAAGCGTTAGATGCGGCTGGTAATGAAAGTGTTCAAAGTCCAACAGCAAGTTTTACAACAGGCAGTAAAGTCCAATTTTTAGATATAGAAAATCATTGGGCAAGGGAGTTCATTCAAAAAGCGGCTGAAAGAGGCATTATGAAGGGCTATGTTGATGGTACTTTTAGACCTGAACAAAATATTACACGCGCTCAAGCAGCAGCGATGCTTGTTAGAAGCTTAGGTTTAACAACAATTATCAAAGCGCCTTTCACAGATATAGCGAGCTATGATGCCGAAACGCAGTCAGAAATTGCCGCTGCTTATGCACATGGTCTTGTGAAGGGCATTGATGGCAAGTTTAATCCAAGCCAGCCTATTACGCGCGCGCAATTAGCATTAATGATGAATCGTGCTTATGAAAAACAGTTTAACCAAACATATGTGGTGAAAGATCAAACACCGTTTACCGATATAAATAGCTACAATGAGGAAACGAAAAATGCAATCACAATGCTGTATGAGCTTGGTATTGTTGCAGGAAGTGAAGGAAGATTTTCTCCTGAAGCCCCAACAAAGAGAAGCCATGCTGCTAAAATATTAGTGAACTTTAGTGAACGTTTGAAATAAACCTTATCAGGAACTTCTTGAAAGCGAATCTATCAGAGGTCATTACGGTTAAGCTAACTATTAAAAAAAGCCGTTCAATAAATCCATTAAGAAGATTTATTGAACGGCTATTTGTTTTCATAGTGAGTAGAGGTACTCTACTTCAATAAGTCAGGGATAAGTGTCAAATCAACGCTGAACTATGAGTTGTCTTTCACTAGATGGCACAGATTAATGCTTGCATAATCTGGACAAACTCAAAAGACCTAATGGTTTAGACACTATGATAGTTTGGCAATAATGCCTTCTTCATCATCTAATATAAGCTCAATACCAGTTGAGAAAGGATCGCCGTGTAGAACATCTTTAATCCATACACGTAATGCGCCAATCATAGCAGCGGTATTCAATACTTCGATTTGACCGTTTGTTTCGACTTCCGCGCCGAAGCCAGTCTCATCTTCGTAAGTTAGCTCAACAAGTACGTCTTCAGGGCGAATATTTTTATGATAAGCCTGTGAAAGACAAATTGCATTGATAATATCTTGCTCGTTAATTATTTGTGCCATTGTGTAGCTTCCTGTTCTTTACGTTTTTTATCTTTAAACATATTGATAATTTTAACGACAAGCATCACAATTACAGCAATAGCAGCGATATTAATTAATAAGCCTAAAATATTACCAAGCATACCAAGACTACTAAATAGACTACCGAATAGTAAACCTGCTAAACCACCTAGCATTAAGCCCTTCATAAGGCCGCCAGAGAAAAAGCCACCTTTTTTTGCAGTAGTTGAATCTGCTTTGTTTGTAGACGTCGTATTATTTTTATTTGTTGTAGCATTATTTTGGTCTTTAGAATTATCCTGAGATTTTTGGATATTTGAGCTATTGTTGTTGTTTGAGAAGCCTTTTTTACCTGACTTATATGATTTCGCTTCTGCAGTTGGTGTGTCTGATATTAATAGTGTTGCGCCAACTGATGCAAACATTAGTGTCGCTGCAAAAAGAGCAGCAAGAATTTTTTTCATTACTTACATTCCTCCAAAATCTTTTTTTGTTTTGTCATAAACTAGTTCTTAATAGTAATTTTACATGAACTATAGTGAAAAATAAAATATTCACTACCTGTCATTTAGGAAATTTGCAATATATGAACAAGTAGTGTCAGCATACTGCTGAATGGGAATAGAAAGGAAGGAAAGGAGTAAATGCAGTGCTTCCAACAATGACATTATTAATTTCTGTATTTTTAATGCTATTTATTACGGAAAAAAGGCGTTTTATTAACGCTGTCGTTCTAGGCTTAATAGGGTTGAATATATTTGTAGGTATGACAACACATAATGATTTGTTGATTAACGAACAAGGTATTGTGTCCAAAATGGGCATCATGACGTTGTTCGGTATTATACCAGGTATCATGTTAATACTATCCATTGCGATGTTTTTCAATAGTAAAATCTTGCTTGAAAAAGAAGGACGAAGATTTCGAAATTTACTATTAGCTGTGTATGGATTGGCTTTCTTGGCAATGATGATTGGCTATGTTTTCGTATTCTTTACGAATATTGAAAATCCTCTTTGGCATATTCTTTTCTTTTATGCGTTTTTGATTTTTGCTTATACGGTATTTTTATATACAAGTGTGATGGTTTACGCTATCATTTATCATTTTGCACCGATAACATATGAACCTGATTATATTCTTGTGCTGGGATCTGGCCTTATTGGTGATAAAGTTCCTCCTCTTTTAGCGAGCCGTTTAGATGAGGCAGCCAAGCAATATAAAAAATATGGAGAGCGACCTTTCATTATCGTCTCGGGTGGGCAAGGGCGTGATGAACAAATTTCAGAAGCGTTGGCGATGGAAACATATATGATAGATAAACACCAAATACCGAATCGGAAAATATTGATGGAAAATCGGTCGACAAATACAGAGCAAAATATGGCTTTCTCTAAAGCGATCATGGATGCGCACGCACAGGGGAAAAAGTACTGTTCACTTTTTGTTACGAATAATTTTCATGTATTTCGAGCAAGTATTTATGCAAGAAGGGCAAAGCTTGATGCACAAGGTGTAGGCTCTAAAACGGCTTTATATTATATACCTAACGCTTTTACTCGTGAATTTATCGGTTTGTTAGAAATGTATAAATGGGGACATATAACGCTCTTTTTCATCATTACGTTATTTGTAGGACTAATGTTAAGAGCATATGTGTAACCATTCTTGAACTGCCTTCCATATAATAATAGTAAGGCAGTTTTTTTACATAGTGTGCAAGGGGGGAAATGAAATGTATGGGCAATTTTTAGCAAAGCAAAATAAGGAGCGAACGCAGTCCTTACAACAATTAACAAATATACAGAATACATGGTTTGCGCAAAACCTCACTTTACTCGTATTGGATGAAGTACAACTGACAACCTTGCAAAAGATGCTCTATCAAGTTATTCAGGGATTGCTAAGAAAAAAACAACAGCGACACTTACAAATTGTACATCCGGAGCAAACACAAACAGTGCAAGACAATGTACTAACGCTGCTAGCAGAATATGATGATGTATTGCGTGAGGCAATTCCACTTCCAATATATATTTTAATATGGCAAATTACTTCCTTAGAGAAGTTAGCTTATACAACGGAGGTTGTTGATGATGTCCTCGATGTACTGGAATGGTATTTTACACAACAGGACGAAGCAGTTGCTGTTTTTGAAGAAGAAGATTTAGACCATGAAGAAATCATTGATTTATACAAAGCTGCGATTGAAGAACAAGATGCAGATGCCCAATTTGAACTTGGAGAATATTATAGTGCAAATGAGGATACATTTTTCCAACCGAAAAAGTCGATGAAGTGGTTTGAATTAGCGGCAAAACAAGATAATGCCAATGCCCAATATGCTCTTGGTAACTATTATTTTGAAGGAATTGGTGTAGAAGAGAGTTATGATCGTGCCTTTAAGTTATACGAAGCTGCAGCGCAACAAGGGCATGCAGATGCGGCAAATAACTTAGCGGATATGTATTTTAATGGTGAGAGTGTACCCGAAAATATGTCACTTGCTAAACATTGGTTCGAGATTGCTGCCGCACTAGGGGTAGCAGAGGCAATGTTTACATTAGGTATTATGCACGAACAAGGATTAGGTGTTGTGATAGATGAAGAGAAAGCATTTGCCTTTTATAAAAATGCGGCTGAGGCAGGTTATGTTGAAGCGCAATACAGACTAGGTGGAATTTATTTAGAAGGTCACTTAGGGCAAGCTCGGGACATCAATCGTGGCTTATATTGGTTTGAAAGAGCTGCTGAACAATATAATGTAGATGCATTTTATGATTTGGGCTTTATTTGGAGCAAAGGTTTAACGGGGATTCGTAATATTGAAAAAGGGATTCATTGGTTCAAGCAAGCCGCACTCCAAGGAGACCCTGAAGCAAAATTGCAGCTTGGCCATATTTATAACAAAGGTGAGGGAATACCGCGTAATATAAAAGAGGCCAAAAAATGGTATGGACTTGCAGCAGAATCAGGTATAGAAGAGGCAACCATTTTACTTGAAGAATTAGAAAAGCTTTAAATTTAAAATTTTATGATACCGAAATTTACCCGTAATGGTTAGCTGTGAACTAGCCGTTGCGGTTTTTTTATTGTAGTGGAAGGGCAAATAGCGATCATACATCTATACATATAAAAATGATATGGGAGAGAGTCCATTTTTATAGGGGGGGCTATTAGTAGAATGGTTATTTTATGCTATTTATTAACAAAATTTACAATGGTTAATTTTATTCATTTTTAAATAAAAAAACAGGATAAAGGACTCTTAATAAATGGTCGAAGGGGAAATATTGAAATTATAGATACTTAATATTACATGTAGTGTTGCAGACGGAATACGTAAATTCTAATAAATACCGTAGAAATAGCTACTGAAAAAAATTGTGACAGCGTTTTAATGCAATTTAACAGATGAAAACCATTTAGTTTACGTTTAAATTGTATGCTATTAAATGGTAAAATATAGGATATAACAAATTGACAATTATATTAAAAATGTATAATGTATATGAGTGATTTTAATAATGAAAAATGATGAATTACTGATTATTATGATGTTATTTTGTTATATTATTTTCTTGTAAATTTATTAATAGTTGTGGTATCTTTTCATAGATTTGTCAATATATTTGGGTAAACGGAATGGGATTTTTGCTCAGCTTTTCAAAAGAACACGTAATGAAAGAGGGAAAAGTGTGATTTTTCAAAAACAGAAAAAGGCAATGACGTTAGATTTACAGCAATACTCGGTGACAATGGATGTTCCGAACTCTCGAACACTGGTTAAGCAAATTGAAATGCTAAATTTGACAATAGAAGATTTACAATATTTAAAAGCTTTTAAACCATTTGTTGAGGACAACATAAATCACATCGTTGACCGGTTTTATGAAATGATTGGAACTGAGCATAGTTTAGTAGATATTATTAATAAACATAGTTCTGTGGATAAATTGAAGGTCACATTGCGTCGTCATATTATTGAAATGTTTAACGGTACAATTGATGATGAATTTTATAAAAGACGAGTAAGTATTGCAAAAGTGCATGTACATATCGGACTGAGAACACAATGGTATATTTGTGCTTTCCAAGATTTAACCATGTCATTTATTGATTTAGTTGAAGAACATGTAGTGCATCCGAAAGACCAATTGAATACAATACGAGCAATTTCTAAAATTTCTAATTTCGAGCAACAACTTGTATTAGAAGCGTTTGAAAGTACAATTGAGCAACTGAAGGAAAACGTTGAACGTGAGAAAGAAGCAGTTGAGAAAAAAATTGTGGAATCGTCAGAAGGATTAGCGACCATTTCACAAGAAACAAATGCCTCCTTCCATCTATTAAATAATCAATCACATGAAATTAAGCAATTGGCAAAAAAATCGCTTCAGGTGAGTACGTTAGCAGAAAGTCAAGCAATAGAAGGTCGCGAATGCTTACAACATCAATCTCAAAATATGTGTAATATTATTCAGTCAGTGGATGATATTACGGATAATATTAAACAATTAACGGATATGTCGAAAGAAATGGAAGCGATTATGAATGTTGTAACGAACATTGCCAACCAAACAAATCTGCTTGCTTTAAATGCAGCTATTGAAGCAGCACGCGCTGGAGAGGCGGGGAAAGGCTTTAGTGTTGTGGCAGAGGAAGTACGTAAATTGTCTAGTCAGACGAAAGAATCTGTTACATCCGTTGCAAAATTATTAGAAAAAACGACAGAGCGAACGTCTAAACTGGCATATTCGCTTAGTAATATTCAGGCAGAGGTTGCTTCAGGTGAGGAGAACATGGCTCAAACTGAAGGACAGTTTAACAAAATATTAGATGCGATGACAGAAGCTAAGTGTCAAAATGACCTTATGGAAAAAGAGGTTCAGGCCGTTGCTCAGGTCCTTCATGAGCTTGGGCTAGCATTTAATGAAGTAACAAATTCAGCTGACAAATTAGCAAATGTCGCACAAAACTTAAACTAGGTGTCAGGCACTCAAACAATTTGAAATTGTTTGAGTGCCTGACACTTTATAGTGTTGCTAAATTTGTAATGGGTTGAACGTTATTGTTTGTGAAAAAAGTTTATACTAATAAGGAGAGAAATAACGAATTAGGGGCGATACTTTATGAAAACAATAGTTGTATTAGGTGGCGGCATTACTGGTTTATGTACGATGCATTATTTACAACGCCAAGTATTGCAAAAAAACATAGATGTCAAACTAGTGCTTGTTGAGAAAAATCCATACTTAGGTGGTAAGTTACATTCCGCTTATGAGCAAGGCTTCATTATGGAAACGGGTGCTGACTCGATTGTGGCTCGTCATAAAGGGGTCATGGAGCTGGTGCAGGAGCTTAATTTTGAACAGGAGCTAGTGTACAACGAAACAGGTATATCTTATATCTATACAAATGACGAATTGCATGCGATCCCTGCTGATTCAACATTCGGTATTCCAATGAGTTTAGCGTCTCTTGAAGCAAGTACGCTAGTATCAGAAGCTGGTAAACAAATAGCATTGCAAGATTTAACAATGCCGAATAAAAGCTTTACTAAGGACAGCTCAATCGGTGAGTTTTTAACATATTACTTAGGGGAAGAACTTGTACAAAATCAAATTGCACCAGTATTAGCTGGGGTATACTCGGGTGACCTCCATCAACTGTCGATAGCTTCTACCTTACCGTACATAATCGACTATAAAAATGAGTACGGTAGTATTATTAAAGGTTTTGAGGCAAATCGCGAACAATTCGTGAAAGCTTCCAACAAAAAGTTTATTTCGTTTAAACAGGGCTTATCGTCACTTATCAATCGTCTTGAAGAAACGTTAACAAATGTAGAAATTATTAAAGGCGTAGCGACAACCAATGTAAAAAAACAGGAAAAACATTATACAATCACATTAGCAGATGGGAGGAAGTTTGAGGCTGAGCACGTAGTATTAGCACTGCCAAATGAAGCCGTGCAAAGCTTATTACAGGACCCATCTTTGGATCGCTATTTTAAAGAATTTACTACAGCCTCTGCCATCACCATATACTTAGGCTTTGATGTACCGGATGCAGTGCTACCAGCAGATGGGACAGGCTTTATTGTGTCACATAACTCGAATGTACAATGCAATGCCGCAACATGGACAAGCCGAAAATGGAAACATACATCTGCTAATAGTAAATTGCTTGTGCGCCTCTTTTATAAAAGCATTAACCCTGCATACGAAACATTACGTATGATGACAGATGAAGAATTGACAGCTGTAGCATTAGAGGATGTAAAGAAAAGCTTAGGCATTGATGAAAAACCAATGGTTGTAAATGTAGCCAAGTGGATCGATCAAATGCCAAAATACGATTTGGCACATCATGAGGCGTTGAAAGGCTTAACAGCGGAGCTTGCAGAACGGTATCCCAACTTATCGATAGCAGGTTGCTCATATTTCGGGGTAGGTATTGGTGCTTGTATTCAAAATGGTAAAAAAATAGGCGAAGCGCTTGCGGAAAAACTAGAATAACAGTGAAGTTAAAACTAAAATAATATTTTTTTCGGGAGAAATCTCCTTTGTTAAGTGAAATAGTCTTGACTCTATCGTCTGTAAACGATATGATTCTTTTAATTATTTGAAAAATTCATACTACATTCTTATCAAGAGAAGCAGAGGGACTGGCCCTATGAAGCTTCAGCAACCAACTTATGTCAGGTGCTAAATCCAGAAGACCTTTTTGGTCGAAGATGAGAAGGAACAACAATTGCGATTCGTTAAAGCCTTCTTTTTTGTAAAAGAAGGCTTTTTATATTTTGGATACAAGGAAAGAGAGGGCTACGATTTATGGGATTGCTAGAAAAGTTAAAAACACATGTGCTTACCGCGGATGGAGCCATTGGTACTGTATTATATGGCTACGGCTTAGAGTACTGTCATGAGGAAATGAATGTACAGAGACCGGAGTTAATTGAAAAAATTCATAGAGAATATATAGCTGCTGGTGCAGATGTCATTCAGACCAATACTTACGGTGCAAATGCGATTAAATTAGCACGTTACGGCTTAGAATCACGGGTTCAACAATTTAATGAAGCGGCAATCACGATTGCAAAACGAGCGGCAGCTGATGGCGGGCAATTTGTTTTAGGGACAATTGGGGGCATCCGAGGCATTCGTAAAAGTGATGCTACATTAGAGGAAATATTATTGACTGTTGAAGAACAAGCAAATGTGTTACTTGCAGGCAATCCTGATGGTCTTTTACTTGAAACGTATTATGATTTTGAAGAGTTAAGTGCAACATTAAAAATGTTACGCAGCAAAACAAAGCTACCAATTATTGCACAAGTATCCATGCATGAGCCGGGTGTGTTGCAAAATGGAATGACGTTAAATCAAGCATTACATGAGTTACAAGCTCTTGGTGCAGATGTAGTAGGCGTCAATTGCCGTTTAGGTCCCCATCATACAATTCAAGCATTTGAAGGTGTGGAGATTCCTGATAAAGCATTTATGTCAGCATATCCAAATGCGTCGCTACTAGATTTAGAGGATGGGCGTGTCGTGTATGAGTCAGAAGCTGATTATTTTGGCCGTGCAGCAGTTGCATTGCGTGACCAAGGTGTTCGTTTAATCGGTGGATGTTGTGGTACAACACCTAAGCATATAGCAGCTGCGAAGAAATATTTAGAAGAGTTAACGCCTGTTGAAGCAAAGTATACGAAACCTGAAAAAGTAGAGATTGTACGGGAAGCAGAACCTGCGACATATGAACCGCTACATGAAAAGGTGAAGCGCGAACGCTCTGTTATCGTAGAGTTAGATACTCCGAGACATCTAGAAATTGATGGTTTTATTCAAGGGGCAAAAAAATTATATGAAGCAGGTGCAGATGTCGTGATGATGGCTGATAATTCGCTGGCATCTCCCCGCATTAGTAATGTCGCTATGGGTGCGCTATTAAAGGAAACACATGGTGTACGACCGTTGACGCATATTACGTGCCGTGACCGTAACTTAATTGGTCTACAGTCCCATTTAATGGGCTTAAATGCACTTGGCATTCATGATGTTTTAGCGGTTACTGGAGATCCCACAAAGGTAGGAGACTTCCCAGGTGCCACAAGTGTTTATGATGTTTCATCCATGGAGCTTATTCAATTAATTAAACAGTTAAATGAGGGGATATCATTTTCCGGTAAGCCACTTCGTAAGAAAGCAAACTTTTCTGTTGCGGCAGCATTTAACCCGAATGTTCGTGTATTAGATCGGGCAGTAGCTCGCTTAGAGAAAAAAATCGAACATGGTGCAGATTACTTTATTTCACAACCAGTTTATACAAAAGAGAAAATTGTAGAAATTTATGAGGCAACAAAGCATTTAGATGCTCCAATTTATATCGGTATTATGCCAGTAACGAGCTATAAGAGCGCCGAGTTTTTACACCATGAAGTACCAGGGATTAAATTATCAGACGATGCACTATCACGTATGAAGGCGTGTGGTGAAGATAAAGAACGTTCAACATTAGAAGGGATTGCAATTGCCAAAGAGTTAGTAGAAGTAGCGGCAGAATATTTCAATGGTATTTATTTAATTACACCGTTTTTACGCTATGATATGACGCTTGAATTAATGAAATTTATCGGACAATTGGATGAACAGAAAAAAGGAGTAAGTATAGATGGCTAAGCACTTGATTGAAGAGCAACTAGAGAAACGAATTTTAATTCTGGATGGCGCAATGGGTACAATGCTTCAAAATGAAAACTTATCAGCAGAAGATTTTGGTGGTGAGGAGCTTGATGGTTGTAACGAGAATCTTGTATTAACGAGACCCGATGTGCTTGAAAAGGTTCATCGAAAATATTTAGAAGCTGGTGCGGATATCATTTGTACAAATACGTTTGGCGGTACACCTCTCGTATTAAACGAATATAATCTTGGGGCTAAGGCAGAAGAGATTAATAAACGTGCTGTGGAAATTGCACGTAAAGTAGTAGATGAGTTTTCTACTCCAGAATGGCCACGTTTCGTTGCGGGAGCGATGGGTCCAACAACGAAAACATTATCAGTCACTGGCGGTATTACCTTTGATGAACTAGAAGAAAACTTTTATGTACAGGCAAAGGCTTTAATTGAAGCGGGTTCAGATGTACTGCTACTTGAAACGAGTCAGGATATGCTCAATGTAAAAGCAGGGACACTAGGGGTGTCACGTGCGTTTGAAGAGACGGGCAAAGAATTGCCTGTTATGATTTCCGGGACGATTGAACCGATGGGTACAACATTAGCAGGGCAAACTATTGATGCTTTTTACATATCAATCGAACATATTAAGCCGCTTTCAGTCGGTTTAAACTGTGCAACTGGTCCAGAATTTATGACTGACCATATTCGTTCATTAGCGGAGCTTTCTACTGGTTATATTAGCTGTTATCCAAATGCTGGTTTGCCAGATGAGGAAGGTTGCTATCATGAATCACCCGAATCCTTATCACTAAAATTAAAAGGTTTTGCTGAAAAAGGCTGGCTGAATATTGTCGGTGGTTGTTGTGGGACAACACCAGCCCATATTGCAGCAATTAGAGAAGTACTGAAGGACGAAAAGCCACGTCAATTGCCTGAAGCTACACATGGTCATGTCGTATCCGGTATTGAACCTTTAGTGTACGATGATTCAATGCGTCCATTATTTATTGGGGAACGAACAAATGTTATTGGCTCTCGAAAATTTAAAAATTTAATCATTGATGGTAAATATGAGGAAGCGGCAGAAATTGCACGTGCGCAAGTGAAAAATGGTGCACATGTTATCGATATTTGTTTAGCGAACCCTGACCGAGATGAATTGGCGGATATGCGTGGCTTTATGCAGGAAGTTGTGAAAAAAGTTAAGGTTCCACTCGTTATTGACTCCACAGATGAAAAAGTAATTGAGGAAGCTTTGAAATTTTCTCAAGGGAAGGCCATCATTAACTCTATTAACCTAGAGGATGGAGAAGAACGTTTTGACGCCGTAATGCCATTAGTGAAAAAATATGGTGCTTCTTTAGTTGTTGGTACGATTGATGAGCAGGGGATGGCAGTAGATCGTCATCGTAAATTAGAAATTGCTGAGCGTTCTTACCAATTATTAACGGAGAAATGGGGCTTAGCGCCAGAAGATATTATTTTTGACCCGTTAATGTTCCCGGTAGGTACTGGAGATGAACAATATATTGGATCAGCACTTGAAACAATCGAGGGCATTCGTCTTATCAAAGAAAAAATGCCACGTACGTTAACGGTACTCGGTGTCAGTAATATTTCTTTCGGCTTACCACCAGTTGGTCGGGAAGTTCTGAACGCTGTTTATTTATATCACTGTACACAGGCGGGCTTGGATTACGCGATTGTAAACACAGAGAAATTAGAGCGCTATGCATCAATTCCTGAAGCGGAAATTAAGCTAGCAAATGATCTATTGTTTAATACAAATGATGAAACATTAGCGGTTTTCACTGATTTCTATCGTGATAAAAAGAAAGAGAAAACAGAAGCGGATATTCCGAAAACGGTGGAAGGACGCTTAGCTTACTATATTTTAGAAGGAACAAAAGAGGGGCTTATTGAAGACTTAGATGCCGCTCGTGAAATTTTTGAGGCGCCGCTGGATATTATTAATGGGCCGCTGATGGAAGGGATGGCTGAGGTTGGTCGTTTATTTAACGATAATCAGCTTATCGTCGCAGAAGTATTACAATCAGCGGGTGTTATGAAGGCTGCTGTAGCACATCTTGAGCAATTTATGGAGAAAAATGAGGACAGTGCCGGCAAAGGTAAAATGGTGCTTGCCACTGTAAAAGGTGATGTCCATGATATTGGCAAAAACTTAGTAGATATTATTTTAAGTAATAATGGCTACAAAGTTGTTGATTTAGGTATTAAAGTCACGCCAGCTCAGTTAATTGAAACGATTCGTAAAGAAAAACCTGATTTCATCGGACTATCTGGCTTACTCGTTAAATCCGCTCAGCAGATGGTCATTACCGCACAAGACTTTAAGGCTGCTGGCATTGATGTGCCGATTCTTGTAGGAGGCGCAGCGTTGTCTCGACGCTTTACAGAAACGAAAATTGCCAATGAATATGAAGGACCTGTTATTTACTCTAAAGATGCGATGCAAGGGCTAGAGCAAGTGAATCTGTTAATGGGTACAGAGACGCGAGAAAACTTTTTAGCTGAAATAGCGGAGTCCCGCCAAAAACGATTAGAAGCAGATGAGAAACGTGCAGCACGACCTGCGAAAGAAATTACAGTGAAGCCTGTACGTACTGTGAAAGATGCACCGGTGTTCCTGCCAGCGGATGTTCGCCGTCATGTGAAAAAGGATTACTCGGTGTCGCATCTATATCCATATGTCAATATGCGAACATTACTAGGTCATCACTTAGGACTAAAAGGACAAGTGCAACAATTACTAGATGCAGGGGATGCGAGAGCAACAGAATTAAAAGCATTGGTGGATGATTATTTACAAAGTGATCTATTAAAACCTTCAGGCTTGTATCAATTCTTCCCAGCACAAGCTGATGGAGATGATGTCATCGTTTATGATCCTGCCGATAGTAAAACGGAAATTGAACGCTTTACTTTCCCTCGCCAACAGGTGGAACCATTTATGTGTTTAGCAGATTTCTTGAAAACTGTAGAAAGTGGAGAAATGGACTATATTGCATTGATGGTTGTCACAGCTGGTCAAGGTGTAATGGCGACAGCTCGTCAATTAAAAGAAGAAGGGAAGTTCCTTGAAAGTCATGCCCTTCAATCAACGGCTCTTGAGCTTGCCGAGGGCTTTGCGGAACGTATGCACCAAGAAATTCGTGATCAATGGGGCTTCCCTGACAACACAGATTTCACGATGCGTGACCGTTTTGCTGCGAAATATCAAGGGCAACGTTTCTCATTTGGCTATCCTGCATGTCCAAATTTGGAGGACCAAGAGAAATTATTTGGTTTGCTCAAACCAGAAGATATCGGAGTTCAATTAACAGAAGGCTTTATGATGGAGCCGGAGGCTTCCGTATCTGCAATAGTTTTCGCGCACCCAGATGCGAGATATTTTAACGTGTAATTTTGCTAAAAATGCTTTATCTTTATGAAGAACGCTTTAACGGTCAACGATTAAAGTACATGTGAGCAACGGATATTACGGATTTTGAACGGGCAATATCTAAGCCTGCTCAAAATCCGTGTTTCCTTTGTGGCTTGTCGAATGGACTATTTGTGCAATGCATACCCTGCTGTTATCGGTGGGGTTCTATTTCTTTTTAGGTGAGGACGTGAACTGGATGATTCGATTTATGGAAGAAAAAGATTTACCTGAGGTTTTAGCTATTTATAACGATATTATTTTAACGAGTAAAGCGGTATATAGGTATGAAATACAATCGCTAGATGAAAAAAAGCAATGGTTTCATGCGCAACAAGCAGCGGGTAACCCGTTGTTAGTTTTTGAGGAAGATGGAGTAGTGGCGGGTTTTGCAAATTACAGTCAGTTCCGCCCTTATCCAGGTTATAAGCATACGATGGAGCATTCGGTATACGTACACAAGGGCCATTATCAGAAAGGCATTGCCAGTAAGTTAATGCATCAATTGATTGCTATCGCAGAGAAACAGGGTGTGAAGACTTTGGTTGCCGGTATCGATGGCGAAAATATTGCCAGTATTAAGGCGCATGAGAAGCTAGGCTTTGAATATGCAGGGACAATTAAAAATGCGGGATACAAATTTGGAGAGTGGTTGGATTTAGTATTTTATCAATTGCATTTAACGGGACCTAAAAAGTAATAAGGCAGCGCTAATCAAGTAACATCAGCATCGCTAACGTGCTGAAATAACCTTAGCGGAGAGCGAAATTTTATAGAGTTGTCTTTTAAGTATGACAAATGTCATATGCTTTTTATGATGTTTGCGTCTATTGCTCGTTATACTCTTGTTTTATGATGAGATCATAAGCAAAAGGAAACGAGGGAAAAAGGAATGGCAATAGATAAAGAAAAAACGAAAAAATTGCGCCAAGATGTAGCGCCATTTGCGAAATCGGACACAGGTAAAAGTGTTTTTCAAATGGTTAACACAATAGCGCCGTTAATCGTCCTATGGATTGCTGGTTATATGTTAGTGGATGTTTCGCCATGGTTAACTGCAGGTTTAAGTGTTATTGCTGCTGGTTTTGTCGTAAGAACATTTATCATTTTCCATGATTGTACCCACGGTTCATTTTTCAAAAGTAAAAAGGCAAACGACTGGGTTGGCTTATTAACTGGGGTACTAACATCGTTCCCTTATGAAAAATGGAAACGTGAGCATACAATTCACCATGCAACAAGCTCGAACTTAGATAAGCGCGGTATTGGTGATATTGATATGATGACAGTAGAAGAATATTTACAATCTTCTAAAGGTCAACGATTATGGTATCGTTTTTATCGTAATCCACTTGTAATGTTCGGCTTAGGTCCTTTATATATGGTATTAGTTTTAAATCGTTTTAACCGAAAAGATGCGAAGCAAAAAGAGCGTATGAATACGCATTTAACAAATATTATTATTGCCGGCATTTGTGCAGGACTCATTTACTCTATGGGTTGGCAAGCGTTTTTATTAGTTCAGGGTGTTACTTTATTTATCGCAGGTGCATTAGGAATTTGGTTATTCTATATCCAACATACGTACGAAGATTCTTATTTCGAGCATGACTCTGAATGGGATTATGTGAAAGCCGCAGTGGAAGGTAGTTCTTACTACAAATTACCGAAGTTATTACAATGGATAACAGGTAATATCGGCTTCCACCATGTGCACCATTTAGCTCCGCGTGTACCGAACTATAATCTTGAAAAAGCGCATAAAGAAACGCCACCATTACACACGGCTACTACAATTACGTTACGTACAAGCTTAGAATCGTTACGCTATAAATTATACGATGAAGAACTTGGCAAATTTGTCTCTTTTAAAGAAGTCAATGAAATTATAAAACGAAAAACGAAAGGCAGTATTGCTGCTTAGTCGTAAACAGCCATCTCTTCTTAGGAGGTGGCTGTTTTACATAAATAAGGATAGGCTCGTATGAAAGTCACTGTATGGCAATGGACGGGCGCAAATATGCTTTTCTTGATATAATATAGGGAAAAGTAGGAAAGAGCGTGAGATTATGATGAGGAAACGGCATAGTATCATTCCGAATAGTCCTATGCTCAGCGTTTATTTATGGATTATTTTTTGTTTTCTCCCGTTTTTCTTTATATTTAGAAAATCATCGTATATTGAAATATCAATAGGCATTACTTTTTTAATGCTCTATTTTATTTTTTACCGATTTTCTGTGAACGCTAAAAACGGGCTTGTCTATATGTGGATTAGCTTTGAGATGGTCATTAATATTACGTTGACTATATTGTTCGGCTATGTGTATTTATCAATTTTTACAGCCTTTTTCATTGGAAATATCCGTAGACCTGTTGGCTTTTACATTATGTATGGGCTTCATATCGGTTTTACTGTGATATCTACAGGATTTGGTTTCTTTGTTGAGCTACATTTATTTTTATCACAGCTTCCATTTGTCGTTTTAACGATTTTGGCAGTAGTGCTTCTACCGTTAACAATTTACTCGAAAAATAAGCGTGAAAATTTAGAAGGGCAATTAGAAACTGCAAACGAACGAATTGCCGAATTAATTGTCTTTGAGGAACGGCAACGTATAGCAAGAGATTTACATGATACGCTCGGTCAAAAATTATCCATGATTGGCTTAAAAAGCGATTTAGCTTCTAGACTTATTGCACGTGATCCTCAGCAAGCATTAATCGAGATAAAAGATATTCGTCAAACAGCTAGTATTGCTTTAAAAGAGGTACGAGAATTAGTATCGGATATGCGGACAAATAAATTTGAAGATGAGCTTATGCGTATTTCTCAAATTTTAAAAGCGGCTGAAATGGAATTTGTTTTTGAGGGGGATAAGGACTCCTTACGTGTCCCACCACTTGTAGAGAATGTGTTGTCTATGTGTTTGAAGGAAGCCGTAACGAATATTGTCAAACATAGCGGCGCAACCAAATGTGAAATAGCCTTCCACCAAAACTTTAAAGAAGTACACTTGATTGTTCGTGATAATGGACAAGGCATTACGAAAAAACAGGCATTGAAAACAGGTAACGGCTTAAAAGGGATGCGTGAACGTTTAGAGTTTATTAATGGCACATTTAAAATAGAAAGTGAAAATGGCACTACTTTAACGGTATCAATTCCAGTGACCATTACACATCAAAAGGTTGCAGAAAATCTGAAGAACCTATAGAAAAGAGGGTTATGACATGATACGAATTGTAATCGCTGAAGATCAGGGGATGCTGTTAGGCGCACTTCGTTCCTTACTTAGTATGGAGGAAGATATGGAAGTTGTCGGTTTAGCCAAAAATGGTGAGGAAGCATTGGCGCTTGTAGCAGAGCACCAGCCGGATATTTGTATTATGGATATTGAAATGCCGGTGAAAACTGGGCTTGATGCGGCTGAAGAATTACATGGTTCTGACTGTAAAGTTATTATATTAACAACCTTTGCAAGACCTGGCTACTTTGAACGAGCAAGAAAAGCAGGTGTACGAGGTTACTTATTAAAGGATAGTCCTATCGAAGAATTGGTTAGTGCCATTCGAACAATTGTCGATGGCAAACGCATTTATGCACCCGAATTGGTTGACTTTGTCTATGAGGATGATAGTGAGAATCCGTTAACTGAGCGCGAAAGTCAAGTGTTGACACTTGTGGCAGAAGGTAAAACGACGAAGGAAATTGCGGCTGAGTTATTTTTATCGGCAGGAACTGTCCGTAACTATATTTCCACCATTTTAGAGAAGCTTCATGTGGGCAATCGGATTGAAGCGATTGCACGCTTTAAGGAAAAAGGATGGAATAAATAAGTCTTCTGAATGTACTTTTCAAGGATGAATAGGTATGCTAAACAACAGAGATTTTTCTATCACTACTTATAAGGGAGCAAGATATATGCAAACGATTACTGGTAAAACAGCTTTAATAACTGGTGCAGGTCGTGGTATTGGCCGTGCAACAGCCATCGCCTTTGCGAAAGAGGGCATTAATGTTGGGCTTGTAGGACGCACATTAGAAAATTTACAACAGGTTGCTGACTTATTAAAGGCGTATGATGTCAAGGTGGCACTAGCTACAGCGGATGTAGCGAATTTACAATCTATCACAACAGCAGTAGAAAGTATTCGTGCTGAGTTAGGACCAATCGATATTTTAGTAAATAATGCGGGTATTTCAAAATTCGGTAAGTTTTTAGATCTTTCACCTGAAGATTGGACTAATATTGTAGATGTAAATGTCAAAGGTGTATATTACACAACACGTGCCGTCCTACCTGAAATGATTGAGCGTTCTTCCGGAGATATTATTAATATTTCATCTACCGCTGGTCAAAAGGGTGCTCCAATTACGAGTGCGTATAGTGCTTCGAAAGCGGCTGTTATTGGTATGAGTGAATCGCTGATGTTAGAAGTTCGCAAACATAACATTCGTGTTGTGACATTAACGCCAAGTACGGTTGCAACGGATATGGCAGTGGAATTACAATTAACTGATGGCAATCCGGAAAAGGTTATGCAAGCGGAAGATTTAGCAGACTTAATGGTCGCTCAATTAAAATTACATCCACGTGTTGTGTTAAAACATGCAGGTCTTTGGTCAACAAATCCTTAAAAAGTAGTTGTCCATCAAATGAAAAAAGAGTTACCAAAAATGGTGACAAGATTAAAGGCATCAAGATTTTACTCTTGATGCCTCTTGTTATTTTTATAGTTAAGAAATGTTATTTGATACTAAGTTAAATGCATTTATTAGTTGATTGGAGCGGAAAGCGTCCGCCCGTAGCGGAAATCAACGGCAATAGTTAGCGCTATAAGTTTTTCTACAAGATTTTTTATTACTTTTTACGCTTTGTTAAACGTCCAAGTACGAATGCACCAGCTGCTACGGCAAGAACGGTATTCGTTTTTTTCGTAAATACTTGTTTTGTAACAAGGTTAAGGTTTTGCGGACGTTCCGCTAAACGACGCATAAAGTAACCGTACCAATCTTCGCCAAATGGTACGTAAACACAGAAGTTATAGCCTTCTTTCGCCAGCTCTTTTTGCATATCTGTGCGGAAGCCGTACAACATTTGGAATTCAAATTTATCGAGTGGAATATTATTATCTGCAACAAAGCGTTTAACATGCGCAATGACGTTATGGTCATGTGTCGCAATCGATGTGAATTTGCCGTGTAATAAATGATATTCAATCAATTCGATAAAGTTTAAATCAATATCTAACTTATCTTGGAAAGCTACATCAGCAGGCTCTTTATATGCACCCTTTACGATCCGTAAGCGGTAGTTTTTGAATTTTTCAATATCGTCTTTAGCTCGGTAAAAGTATGATTGGATTACCGTTCCAACATTATTGAATGTTTTTGAAAGTTCTTCCACCATATCAAATGATGTTTGTAGACGTCCGTAATTTTCCATATCAAAGTTAACAAAAATATCATAAGCTGATGCTTTTTCTACAATCTCATATAGATTGTCATAGCAAAAATCAACATCAATGTCTAAACCTAATTGAGATGGTTTTAACGAAATATGCGCATCCACACCATTTTCATGAATGGCTTCAATGACAGCGAGGATTTGTTCCTTAGCTTTTGTCGCTTCTTCTTCATTGGCAACAAATTCCCCTAGATTATCCACCGTGCAAGAGATATTATGTGCGTTTAAATCTTTGATGCTTGCAATTGTTTCTTCTATATTAGTACCAGCTACCACACTTTGGGCCCCTAATTTTAAGCCGTATTTTTTAGCAGTACTATTTAATAGTTGGTTTTCAGATAATTGGATGAAAAAATCGCGTAATAACATGGGTCATTCTCCTCACTGCATTTTTCTTACTAGTATAACATATTTATAGTAATTGTCATGATATCACGAAAACAATTATTCAACTTCCAACAATTGTAACCTTTCGTTAAAAAGCGCAGGATAGCTTAAAAAACCTATCATTATGCTCGATAATGTTGCGGTTGTTAAAAGGGCGAAAATAATTAACAATTGAAATTGTACTGCTTGTATAGGGTCTGCACCACCAATAATTTGACCACTCATCATACCTGGTAATTGAACAAGCCCAATCGTTTTTTGGCTTTCGATGGTAGGGATCATGCTCGCTTTAATCGCATTGATTAATTGGCGATGAATGGCTTGCTTAGGTGTACCTCCTAGCGATAAGATGAGCTCAATTTCATTTTCGTGACTTGTAATTTCCGCAGTAAAGCGATTTAAAAATAAAATAGATAGTACCATGGAGTTGCCAATTAGCATTCCGCTAATAGGAATAATATACTGTGCAGTTGTAGGAACAATATTGAAACCGAGTAAAACGCCTTGTGTGACAATTTCCACCATTACAAGCGTAAACACTATTTTCCATGTAATACCCTTAATACCTTTTCCCTTTTTTCGGGCATTTAAAGTGGCAGCCACAATCATCAATGCCACCATTAGAAAAATATATATAATACTCCCTTCATCGAAGACGAAATTTAAAATATAGCCGACTGCAAGCAATTGAATAATTGAGCGAATCGTTGCAATAATTGTGTCTTTTTCAAGCCCTAGCTTAAATGTCTTTGATAGTACTAGCGGGATTAAAACAAAAATTAATGTTAGCGAAAGTGAAGTATAAGTCATGCGTTTACCCCCTGTATAAATTCAGCGACTCTTGGGTTAGTAGGGGCTTTCAATAACGAGCTTTCACCTGTTTCAATAAGCTCTCCATCCATCATGACCCATGTGTAATGGCCGATCGAGAGCGCTTGCTGTAAATTGTGGGTAATCCAGATAATCGTAACATTATAATTTTTGTTTAATGATACGATAAGTGCCTCAATATCCTGTACAGATTGACGATCCAATGCAGAAGTAATCTCATCTAACAATAATATAGAAGATTGGTTAATGAGGGTACGTGCAATGGATACCTTTTGACGTTGTCCACCAGATAATTCATTAGTGGCACGGTGTAAAAAACTAGCATCGAGCCCGACATCTAGTAAATATTGAATGGCATCTTGTTGTGTGAGCTTTTTACCTTGTAGAGTGAGTGGAAGAGCCAAATTGTCAAATACAGTCCCAGCAATCATAGGTGCTGCTTGAAGGGCAATTCCGACATGCTTTCTTAATGTAGTTGGCTCATAGGTAGTGATTGTTTGATTGTCAATAAGTATAAGCCCGTCAGTTGGTGACAATAGTCCGTTACACATTTTTAATAAGGTTGTTTTGCCAGCGCCAGATGGGCCAACGAGCGTCGTAATTTTCCCTTTAGGAAATGAACCGGTAATAGACTTTAAAATAGCCTTATCTTTTACTGAAAAGCTCACTTGTTGAAGATGGATAGCGGGCTCGTATATCGTAGTCATGTAGTTGAAACTCCTTTATGCTAATAGGTAAAATAACTGTAGCATGAAATATTTGTTAACTACAGTTATTTTACCTTTTTGCAGTATACTGCTAATCATTATGTGTAAGGAGAATTTTATAATGACTATTTTATATGTAGATACACTAACATTCGCACAAGGCGAGATGTATATTATTGCGGCGAATGAAGGGCTTGTCTATCTTGGCACACCCAATACAGCATTTGATGAGGTGGAAACGTGGGCTCAAAAGCACTTTAAAGGCTACAGTTTTGAAGAAAACAGTGAAAAGCTTAAGCCTTATGTTAAACAATTCACAGCCTATTTTAATCGAGAGCTGACTGAGTTTAATTTACCGATACATGTGAAAGGAACAGCATTTCAACTAGCTGTCTGGGATGCACTCAAAGAACTTCCTTATGGAACAACTACAACATATGCTGCTATTGCAGAGCGAATAGGCAATCCAAAGGCTGTGAGGGCTGTTGGAAGTGCAATCGGTGCGAACCCGATATTAGCGATTATTCCGTGCCACCGTGTAATTGGGAAGAACGGTAAGCTAACAGGCTTTCGCAGTGGGTTAACGATGAAACAGTTCTTACTTGATTTAGAGAGAGAATAAATATAACAAAAAGAAACTGCTAGAGATCCGCGCAAATTGATACGGATAGCTAACAGTTTCTAGTGCCTTTTAATGGATAACGTATCTATTTTTTAGACATGTTTTTCGGTCACGTTTGTTTGTGTTTTGCCGATGTGAGTTAAACGTTGTGCAAATGTTTCACCTTGTATAGCGGAGCTTTTAAAAATCTCTTGGTATTCATAAGCAGGTGTACCATGTTCAATCACATCTAGACCTGTAATTTCTTCTTCTGCTGATACACGTAAAGGGACAAATGCTTTAATGATATATAAGCCTGCTGTGACAGTAACGCTAACCCAAGCAATTGTAGCAATCACACCTATAGCCTGAATACCTAGCAAGCTAATGCCACCACCGTAGAACAGACCTTGACCACCAACATCAAATAGCCCAACTGCAAGTGTACCCCAAATTCCACAAATACCGTGAACAGCAATTGCACCAACAGGATCATCTACTTTTAATTTCCATTCAATAAAACGGACACCTTCTACTAATAATGGTGCTGCGATTAAACCAATAATAAGTGAACCAACAATGCTGACGTTTGCAGCACCAGCAGTAATGCCTACTAGACCTGCTAATGCACCGTTAAGAGTTAGGGAGCCATCAATGTGACCGTAGCGGAATTTTGTATAGAATGCAGTGGCAACAACGCCAGCCGCTGCTGAGAAAAATGTATTGGCAATTACTGTTGGAACAAGTGCAGGGTCTGCTGCTAACGTAGAGGCACCGTTAAAGCCGAACCAACCGAACCAAAGTAAGAATACACCTAATGCACCGATAGGAATACTATGACCAGTAATAACGTTAACACGTCCATTTTCGTATTTACCTAGACGTGGTCCAACCATTATGGCTGCTATAAACGCAGCTACTGCACCAGCTAAATGGACAACAGTAGAACCAGCAAAATCGATAAAGCCGAGGTCAGTTAACCAACCTTGACCGCTCCACACCCAATGTCCTACAACAGGATAAACAAGTATTGTCATCAGTATAATGACACCGATATAAGCAAAAATATTTGTACGTTCTGCTACTGCACCAGATAAGATAGTCGCACCTGTGGCAGCAAACATTGTTTGGAAAATAAAGAAGGAGAGGTCATCTACACCATTTAAAGCGAAACCACTTGTTCCGAAGAAGCCTCCTGCTGTGTCGCCAAACATAATGGCATATCCACATAGGAAATAAACTATCCCACCAAGCGATATGGTTAAGAAATTTTTCATAATAATGTTAACTGCATTTTTAGAACGAGTAAAACCTGCCTCGACCATTGCAAAACCTGCATGCATAAAGAATACTAAAATTGTACCAAGCATAATCCAAACTAAATTTACAGATAATATAACGTCATCCATAACTATCTCCCCCTTATTCTACAGCAATTGATCCGACTTCTTTAGTACGGATACGAATTGCCTGTTCTACTGGATAAATGAAAATTTTCCCGTCTCCAACTTTACCAGTTGCAGCATCGCGCAATAAAACTTCCACAATAGCATCAACTTTTTCATCATCGATGACCATTTCTAATTTCAATTTTGGTAAAAACTCAATTTCATAGGCATTGCCTCGAAACAAACCTGTATGACCTAATTGACGACCGCAGCCAGCGATTTCAGAAATACTTAAACCTGCAATGCCTACTTTTGCAAGTCCGTCTCGTACAGCCCCAAAAACTTCCGGACGAATAATGGCCTCTATTTTTTTCACTCACAACAGCTCCTTGCGTAAATTTAATTTACATATTATAGCGAGTCGATAAATGGCGCAATTGTTTTTTTTATTATGATGTTAGGTTATATTACATGATATATTTCGTCTTTCGTAGTAGTTTACTTAAAAGCTATATATAAAAGGAATGAAAGCGGTGCTAAAATTTGTGTCTAAAATGTGAACTGTTCAAAATTTTCTGACTATATATGTTAGGAAACCTAACATAGGTACGGAAAAGTGTAAAACGCAAGATTTTGGGTATATAGTGTATACTAGGACTAATTATGAAAGTGGAAGAAGGGATTCCTATGAGATCGAACTATGCTGACGATAGCTTAGCGCTACACACAGACTTGTATCAAATTAATATGGCAGAGTCTTATTGGGCTGATGGCATACATAATAGAAAAGCGATTTTTGAATTATATTTTAGAAAATTACCATTTGGAAATGGCTTTGCCGTATTTGCTGGATTGGAACGCATGCTTGAGTATTTACGAGATTTTCGCTTTAGTGAGTCAGATATCGCGTATTTACGTGAAGAGGTTGGATATAAAGAAGACTTCATTGACTATTTAAAAAATATTCGCTTTACAGGCGATATGTATTCAATGGTGGAAGGGGAGCTCGTTTTTGCCAATGAGCCAATTGTACGCATTGAGGCACCTTTAGTTGAAGCACAACTAATTGAGACGGCGCTATTGAATATTGTCAATTACCAAACACTAATTGCCACTAAAGCAAGTCGTATTAAGCAAATCGTTAAAGATGAAATGGCGATGGAGTTTGGTACACGTCGAGCGCAAGAAATGGATGCGGCTATTTGGGGAACTCGTGCAGCCTTTATAGGAGGGTTTGCTTCAACTAGTAATGTGCGTGCAGGAAAACTATTTAACATTCCGGTAGCTGGTACTCATGCTCATGCACTTGTGCAGGCTTACAAAAATGATTATGATGCATTTCACGCTTATGCGAAACGTCATCGCAACTGCGTATTTTTAGTGGACACCTATAACACGCTGAAATCTGGAGTGCCGAATGCGATAAAAGTGGCAAAAGAACTTGGCGATAAAATTAATTTTATTGGTATTCGTTTAGATAGTGGCGATATTGCTTTCTTGTCAAAAGAGGCACGTCGTATGTTAGATGAAGCAGGCTTCCATGATGCCAAAATTGTTGTCTCTAATGATTTAGATGAATATACGATTTTAAACTTGAAAGCACAAGGTGCCCGCGTAGATATGTGGGGGATTGGTACAAAATTAATTACAGCTTACGATCAGCCTGCATTAGGGGCTGTCTATAAAATGGTCGCTATTGAAAATGATGAAGGCAAGCTAGAGGACACGATTAAAATTTCTGCTAATGCTGAAAAAGTTTCAACGCCTGGTTTGAAAAGTGTTTATCGTATTATTGACCGTAAAAACGGTAAAGCAGAGGGTGATTACATTACGATGTATGACGAAGACCCTCAATCCGAAGAGCGAATAAAGATGTTCCACCCTGTTCATACATTCGTATCAAAATTTGTCACGAATTTTGAGGCGAAAAATTTGCATCAGCATGTCATTAATAATGGGGACGTAATTTATGACAATCCAACGTTAGAAGAAATGCGTAATTATGCAGCTGACAATTTAGAATTGCTATGGGATGAATATAAACGTGCTATGAATCCGGAGGAATATCCAGTCGATTTAAGCCAAAAATGCTGGGATAATAAAATGCGAAATATTGAAGAAGTACGAGAAATGGTCGATCGAATTGTAAAAGACTAAGGAGTGGAAGAGGTTATGGCATTACAACAGCAAATTATTACCGAATTAAAAGTTTTGCCAACAATTGATGCACAGGAAGAAATTCGTAAATCCATTGATTTTTTGAAGGCATATGCACAAAAATATAGCTTTGTTAAAGGGTTTGTACTTGGTATATCAGGTGGTCAAGACTCTACGTTAACCGGTAAATTAGCTCAACTAGCAGTTAATGAGTTAAATGAGGAAGCGGGCGAGCAAAAGTATTCGTTTTGGGCAGTGCGTTTACCATATGGTATCCAAAAGGATGAACAAGACTGTCAGGACGCTATTGATTTTATTAAGCCTACGACTACTTACACGGTCAATATTAAGGAAGCGGTTGATGCTAGTGTTCGTGCTTTAGCTGATGCTGGAGTTGTGCTTAGTGATTTTGTAAAAGGTAATGAAAAAGCAAGGGAACGCATGAAAGTACAATATTCTATCGCTGCTATGAATAGTGCTGTTGTGTTAGGAACAGACCACGCGGCGGAGGCAATTACAGGTTTCTTTACAAAATATGGTGACGGTGGAGCCGATTTAATGCCTATTTTTCGTCTGAACAAGCGTCAGGGGAAACAATTATTAGCGGTGCTTGATTGTCCAGAGCATCTGTATTTAAAAGTTCCGACTGCTGACTTGGAAGAACATCGTCCATCATTGCCAGATGAAGTGGCGCTTGGAGTAACTTATGAGCAAATTGATGATTATTTAGAAGGGAAGCAAATTCCTGACGATGCTCGTGAACGATTAGAGCAACATTATTTACGCTCTCAACATAAACGCCATATGCCAATTACAATTTTTGATAATTTCTGGAAGTAACGCTTACGAGAATAGAGTTGTTCAAAAGTGATAGATACTTTTTGAATAATTCTATTCTTTTTTATATATTTGGTTCTGTTTGCTTAATTTCTTGCATATAATGTCGATATAAATACCTATAAAGTAAGTAAAATGAAAAGGAGGGTAACTAATTATGAGGACTTCTAGAGTAAATGCGACGACAGGTAGCACTTTTCGTAATGAACAACAGTATTTACATGCTGGTGATATTAGTCATAACTTTAGCCACCATACACAGCAACAATTTAAAAAAAGTTTGCAAAAAAATAAAGAACAAAAGCAATCAAGTAATAAGAGGCCAATGCAGCAACAACGTCATAATCAGCTAGAACCGATTTTTGAAGAAAGCGGAGGCAATGTTCAAATTCACAATGAACTAAATGAAACAGCTGGAAAACTGAGCCGTCTTAGTAAGCTAAAGAAGCGCCACAATAGTTACCGTACCTCTATATAGCAAAACAAGTTCGAGAACATGGGTTGTTGATTGTGGCGACTTTACTAAAGAACACACAACCAATCGCCAGTAAAAGTCAGTGAATCAAAGACCCGCCCGTAGCGGACAACAACGGCAAGTGTTAGATTGATTGCAGTCAATCTAACACTTTTCTCTTTTGTCCTCGCTTTTTTAATCGTTTTAGTTTGTAAGAGAATACTTTGACTTCAAGACGTTCGCAAAGTAGCCATATAGATTTTTCCGAATCTTCACAGAGGTTTTCATCTTATTTCACATCTTATCTGTAAAATACTAGGTAGTAACAGAAAAGAATTGGGGGAGCAATAGTGAAGAAATTATGGTTACCAGTACTAGCTACGTTACTAATATTGACAGCGTGTGGTACTGAAAAGGCAGAAGTGAAGGAAGAAAAAGCGAATTCAGAAGTTGCATCGAAAGAGTCTGAAGTGAAAGATGAATCAGTGCAAGTTGCTTCTTTAGTAGATCCACGATTACAAGAACCACAAGAAGATACAGTTTGCGAAATGTGTAATATGAAGGTTTATATGAAAGACCATGAAATGGGTGTATTTTCTGCTCAAGCGATTAAAGCAGATGGTACAATTGCGTTTTATGATGACATTGGCTGTTTAGTCAATGCAGAGGTAGCGAATAACGAAAAAAATGATAAGTTTGTACGTGATTATAATACAAAAGATTGGGCGAAGGTCGAAGATGTCACAATCGTGAAAACAGATTTAAAATCACCAATGAACTGGGGATATATCTATTTCATTAACAAAGCGGATGCAGACAAGTATTTAGCTGAAAATCCAAAAGCGCATGTAGAAGAATTACAAAAAATTAAAGACGATGCATTAGAGCGCCGTAAAAAGAAAATGCAAGAAAACGCTGAAAAGGAAGCTAATGGAGAATCCGATAAAATGAATATGGAAGAGATGAATCATGAAAGTGATGACCATAATCATTAATACAGAAGGGCTAGGGGAATTTCCTCTAGTCTTTTCTTACTGAACTTGGAGGTACTAAAGGTGAAAAAAATAGGATGTGTCTTATTGTTTTTGCTATGTATAAGTTCGACTGCCTATGCAAGATTTGATATACAGGAGGCAATCGACAGAGCGGAACCTGGGGCAGTCGTCAACATTCCAGCAGGTCATTATAAAGGGAATTTAATTGTGACAAAAAACATTACATTGCGTGGAGAAAAAGGCACAGAGATTGCAGCCGTTGGGGAAGAACCAGCAATTCGTATTGAAGGTGCAGACGCAGTAATGATTGACAATATGACGCTATCGGGAAAAAAGGGAATCGTTGCTAGTAAGGTGGAAGGTCTTGTGCTACGACAATTGAAAATTAAAGACGTGCATAGTGCTGTGCATATTCAACACGGCGAAAATGTCCACATCCAACATGTTGAAATAGTTGGCACTTTGGCGCATTATTCGAAAAAGGGTAATGGTATAGCTATTTATCAAAGCGAGAAGATAGTGGTTGAAGATAGTAATATTAAACAAGTGCAAGATGGTATTTACGTAGAAGAGGTTGACGGCATTGTTGTTCAACGCAATACAGTAGAGAATAGCCGTTATGGTACGCATTTTATGTATACTGAAAATGCTAAAGCTCTAAACAATACGTATGCGAGCAATGTAACAGGATTGATGGTGATGATGACCAGCGGCATTACGATTAAGGACAATCTAGTCATCAATCATAACGATATGAATGGCAGCGGAGCATTGCTATATGATGTGCAGCGTGCAGACCTTGCTTATAATACGATGAAGAACAATCGAACGGCCATTGCATTACAAAAAAGTGCAGAGGTTCAAATTATGCATAATCATTTTCAAATGAATCAAACGGCCATTGAAGGAACAAAGGTAGATGACCAAACAGTTGTGCAAAATAATCAGTTTACTGGCAATATATTAACCGCTCGCTCCGATCAACAAGGCTTTCAGTTAGCGAGTAATTATTATGATGATTATGTTGGAACGGATTTAAAAAATGACGGTACTGGCGATGTTCCATATGTCGCTGTATCTAGCTTTGGACAATGGATGGTCAGACAGCCAGTGTACCAATATTTTGTAGCGTCACCAAGTGTTGTTTTACTAACTTCACTGGATCAGCAAATCAATAAAAGTGCGAGGACGGTGCTTGTTGATGAAACGCCGAAACTGGTGAAAGACCAAAGTGTAAAAAAAGCAGATATGGATATAGCACAGTTTTTGCTAGGTCTATTTTTTATTTTAAGTAGTGTATGGCTATGGAAAAGAGGTTTGATGGAATGAAAAAGTGGATACTAATAATTTGCGTTAGTTGTTTACTGGCTGTAGGGTGTAGCGAAAAAACGTTTAAACCACGTGACATTGTCAATGAAACCGATGTTTGTAAAGTTTGTAATATGTCAATTGTGCATAACGAGTATGCCGGACAAATTGCCTTGAAAAATGGTGACTATGAAATGTTTGATGATATTGGGTGTTTAATTGAGTATATTGCGACAAATGGGGACGAAGAGGTTGGAGCTGCATTCATTAAGGATGCAAAAGAGAATAAATGGATTGATGTTTCGAAGGCGACGTTTGTCTACAACAAAGATTATTGGACGCCGATGAATTATGGTGTACTTGCTTTCGAAACGCAAGAAGCTGCGCAATCGTGGATGGCTACTGAAGGTAAGGGACAAGTGCTTACTTATGAGGATTTAAGCGATTTTAATTGGGGGATTCATCAGTGATGTACAGCATGCTCATCAAACTTGAATTGAAACAAATGTTGCGCAGTCGGTGGATGCAATTAGTTGGCTTACTCTTCACTTTTGTTTTTACATCGATTATAGTTATCCAGCAAATGGCACTGCCTGATGTAGAAGGTTTTACTCGTCAAACCGCTTCGTTTTTAAATGTCCTTTTATTTTTATTGCCTCTATTTATTTTGACAATTGGCAGTATGAGTATTGCTGGTGATATAGAGACAGGGTGGTTTTCTTTATTAAAAACCTATCCGATGACGCGTAAACAATATATTTTTGGTAAGTATTTAGCTACTGTTATTGCCTTTTTATTAATCGTGATGGTAGCGTTTGGTGTTGTTTTAGCACTTGGCGGATTACTTGGTGGCGTACGTTTGCCGTTTATTTTTATAAGTCTGACATTATTATGCATTGCTATTTTTACTTCCTTAGCGCTAGCTATTGGGGCGGTAGCGAAAACGAGATTATTTGCGCTATCGCTGTCGTTAGTTTTATGGTCATTTTTCTTATTGCTTCTGTCGTATGCCTTAATGGCAATTGGCACAGTAGTTGCAGGGCATATTTTACAAAAGCTAACGATTGTTGTTATGCATATTAATCCTGTAGAATGGTTGCGCTTTGGTTACTTTATATTTACAAAACAGGCCAGTGTGCTTGGTCCATCTTTTTATAGTGTGACAGCATTTTATGCATCACCATTGGGCTATGTGGTATATGGATTGGTAACATGTTTGTGGGTAGCTTTACCGCTTGCCTTTACTGCAAGGAGACTAAAGAAAGGGGAGAAGCGGTAGTGTTACTAGAGGCGAATCATCTATCGAATGTCTATGAAAATAATAGAGGGCTTAAAGACGTATCCTTTACTGTGCAAAAAGGGCGTATTTTAGCGTTAGCAGGTGGTAATGGAGCAGGGAAAAGTACGCTTATTCGCCTGTTAACTGGACAGGAGAAACCAATGTCAGGGGAGCTGAAATGGCAGGAGAGTCAGGCGATTCGTTATATGCCAGATGATGTAGATTTTCCCTCAATGTTAACGGCAGCAGAAGTTTTGCAGTTACTGTCCTCTTTGAAAAGAATAGATAAAAAAGAGCAAGAGCAAGTATTGAAACGCGTGGGCTTGTGGGACGTTAGAAAGCAAAGGGTTCAACAGTTTTCGAAGGGAATGCGGCAACGGTTAAATCTTGCACAAAGTTTACTAGGTGCGGGGTCGCTCCTTATTTTAGATGAACCAACGAATGGACTAGACCCATTTTGGATTGCAGAGTTGAAAAAAATGATGCTGGAACAAAAGGAAATGGGCAATACAGTGATATTTTCTACACATTTACTAGGATTTGTAGAGGAAGTAGCGGACGATGTGTTAGTGTTACATGAAGGGAATATATTACTTTCAGGAGACTTAAAAGAAATTTTGAGAAATGAAAATGTTGCTACACTAGAGAGTTTATGGTTAAAAAAATTAAATCTGTAACATTTTTGTAAATGAAACGTTATACTAATAGGTAGGTTTGTTTGATAAGAAACATCAAACAAACCTCTTTTTATAGAGGCATATAAAATATGTTAATTTATGATTTTAACTGGATAATGGCACATTAATTGTGTTACGAAACAGTTTTCGATATGCTTGAACTAAATTATCGTGCAATTCAAATAATTGGTTAGCGAAAATGGGAGGTTTTTTGTTTTATGAATTTACAAATCCAAATGGTATTAGAAAATATAGAGAAAGTAATGATAGGGAAGAGAGAGGTAGCAGAACTTAGCATTGTAGCCTTACTTGCAAGGGGGCACGTATTACTTGAGGATGTGCCAGGAGTTGGTAAGACCATGATGGTACGTGCGCTTGCTAAATCCTTCGATGCCCAATTCAAACGTATTCAATTTACTCCCGATTTACTGCCCTCAGACGTTGTAGGTGTTTCAATCTATAACCCAAAAACAATGGAATTTGAATTTCGTCCAGGGCCGATTATGGGCGATGTAGTTTTGGCTGATGAAATTAATAGAACGTCACCGAAAACACAATCGGCATTACTTGAAGCGATGGAGGAGGCGTCTGTTACTATTGATGGCAATACACTTATGATTAATCAGCCATTTTTCGTTATGGCGACGCAAAACCCTATCGAACACGAGGGTACGTATCCTTTACCAGAGGCGCAGCTAGATCGCTTTTTACTAAAAATAAAAATGGGCTATCCAACGAGAGGGCAAGAAGTAGAAATACTGCGTCGTGCTGAAAATGGCAAGTCTATTGAAAAAATTGATGCTGTGCTTTCGGTGGCACAATTAATTGAATTACAACAACTTGTGCAAGGTGTTTATGTGGAGGACTCCGTTAAAAATTATATGGTTGAACTGGCTTCTCAAACGAGAGAAAATAGCTACGTGTATTTAGGGGTTAGTCCTCGAGCGACTATTGCTTTGATGAAAGCATCTCAGGCATATGCATTTATGAAAGGTCGCAGCTATGTGATACCGGACGATGTTCAATATTTAGCGCCCTATGTCTTTAGCCATCGATTAGTGCTCAAGCCAGATGCGCGTTATGATGATGTAACAGCAGAAGAAATTATTGAACGTATTATTGCGAAAACGCCTGTACCGACGAAGAGGTTAGCAGAGCAATGAAGAAATGGCGAGCCCTTTTTGAAAAAAGTAAACATTTTCTATTAGTGAGCTTTCTGATACTTATTACGTTTTGTTATGCTATGTTTCAAGGTGGATTTGTCAGCTGGTTTGTCTTTTTTACGGTAAGTCCATTTTTGTTGTATGCTTTTATATTCCAACTTGTGCGGGAGGAAATATACAGTGTAGAGCGCAAAATTGAACCTTCTCATGTAGAAAGCGGACAATCGGTTCAGGTGACAATAAGTGTAGAAAGAAAAACGCGTTTTCCATTTGCGTATATGCTGATGGAAGAACTTGTTGGTAGCGAGATGCTAGTGAAGTCAAAGGTTCAAGAGAAAGACGCCATAAAATTCGTTGGTTTTAAAAAAACGTTTACTTGGCGTTACACACTTGAAAGCTTGTCACGTGGTGAGCATCGTTATTTAGGTGCGCAAATCATCTTCCATGATTTTTTCGGATGGGCAAAGAAGCGCATTTTGGTAGAAAAAGAACAAATCGTTCTAGTTTATCCGAGAGTGCATGATATAAAATATGCTACATTACAAACAAAATTAGATGTTGGGTCCATGATGACCCCTTATTCCATTGTGAAGGACACATCAATGGCTATAGGTTTACGCGAATATGTACCAGGTGACCGCTTTTCGTGGATTCATTGGAAGTCTTTTGCAAAAACACAAACACTTCAGTCAAAGGAATTTGAAGATCGTCAATCACAGGAATTGATGTTAATGCTCGATGTAGGTCCTTCTCCGTTATTTGAAGAGAAGGTGGAGTTGGTCGCTTCAATGCTTAGTGCGATTGTACGAGGGCGTGGGGATATTTCCTTTGTTTCAACAGGTGTAAAAACAAAAGTGTTTTCTTCCATCCAAGGTGAAAAGCAATTAGATCGAGTGATGCATCATTTAGCTTGTGTCAAACCTGTTGAAAATGCCAAATATCAATTGCGTGATACCCAAGTCCTTCAGCGTGTGGCAACGCTTCTATATGTTACGAGTGATATATCAGATGAATTACTACATACTTTAGGTAATACGGTGAAAAGTTGTATTTGTTTTGTAGTATCTCAAGAGACACAGGCACGTTCTGATGTAACAAAGCGTTATAAACATATTCAAGTCGTACATGTAAACCCAACAGATTATTACCACTTGTTCACGGAGGTGATGAAGCCGTGAAAAAATCACTAGAAAATTTTATTGAGCTAGCTTTCGCGTACGTCATTATTTTCTTTATATTACGTGAGTGGCTAACACCAGTTATGCAATTAACCAATACAGGTTTAAGTCAGTTGTTTCTAGTTTTTATCGGCTTAGCACTAGTGCTTTCTTTATTTAAAGTTCGACCGTTATTGTCCGGGCTTATAAAGTTAGGTTATATTACATGGTTTGTTATATTTGTTTATAGCGAGAATCCGTTTTTTTCAGGACACACCATTCCATTTTTAGTGAATGAAGTGACGTGGAACATGGTGAATATTTTTTCAGGGAATTTTGGACAAGTATCAGATGCATTTAGAACAGTATTGTTTTTAGCGTTGATTTGGATGTTAATCTATTTAATTCACCACTGGATTACAGTGCATCATAATATTTTCTACTTCTTCGTATTAACTGTATTTTTCATCGCGACACTTGATACGTTTAGTGAATATAATGGAAAGCTCGCTATTATTAAAGTAATTGTGCTTGGTCTAATTATGACGGGTGTACTTTTTTTAAAACGTTTAAGACTTCAGCTCGATGCACCGAGCGATATGGTTAGAAAGTGGAAAATTGTTTTACCAATGCTTATTTCGGTGGCACTTGTCAGTATGGTGGCATTCTATTTACCAAAAGCAGGACCTACATGGGCTGATCCAGTACCGTTCATCAAAAGCGTTACAGGGCAAGATGGTGTAGGAGATGGACAAAGAACAGTTGGCTATAGTGATGATGACAGTAGGTTAGGTGGGCCGTATAAAGGAGATAATACATTAATATTTACGGCAACCTCACGTGATCGTCATTATTGGCGTATCGATACTAAAGATACGTATACATCGAAAGGCTGGGTGTTATCAGGTGAGTATATGGGGGAAGCTGTTTTTGAAAACGATACCCCAATTTATACATCCTTGCAGGTTGGACCACGAGAAAATGAACGGCAAATTCAAATGGATATGGCTGTCCCTATGCCATTTTTAATTCAAACATATGGCATGTTATCCGTTTCGGCAGAGGACCCTACCTTGTATATTCAAGATGGACAAACCGAAAAAATAGTAACAAAACAACCGAGTGGCGAATTGGTGACGACGGATAATGGTAGTAATAAATTACTGTCAAACTATACGATCACTTATAGTGAGCCAAACTTTAGTTTGCAACAGCTTCAAATGTCTGAACCAGCTATGTTAGAAACATTAGATCCTTCTTATAATCGTTTTTTACAATTACCTGACACACTTCCGCAGCGTGTACAAGATTTAACGCTCGATATAACGCGTGATAAAGCCTCTGTATACGAAAAAATAAAGGCAGTGGAAGGCTATTTTTCAAAGGGAAACTATAGATACGATAAAAAAGCAGCTGCTATTCCTGCTGAAAAACAAGATTATGTAGATCAATTTTTATTCGATACAAAAGTAGGCTACTGCGATAACTTTTCTACATCCATGGTTGTTATGCTCCGCTCTATCGGCATTCCCGCTCGCTGGGTGAAAGGTTTTGCACCAGGTAATGCGGGGGCGTTATCTAATGGTCTGCGTGAATATAAAGTGACAAATGACAATGCCCACTCTTGGGTAGAGGCATATGTTCCAGGCACAGGGTGGATAGAGTTTGAACCGACAATTGGCTTCTCTGGTACAGTGAATATCGACTATGATTTACAGCAAAATCGACCACAGCAAGAAGAAGTACTACAACCAGAAGAAAAACCAGCGCAACAGCAAAAGAAAGAGCAACCAACAGAGCAAATAGCTAACAATTCAGCTTTTAGCTTAGACCGTGTATGGGCTTGGGTGAAATCGTTAAAATATGTTTGGTTCACGCTAATGGCTTTACTTATTATTATTGGTGTGGCTTTATTTGTACAACGAAAAACATGGATTCCTAAAATGCAGGTGCGTGTCTATCGCAAAAAAGAAGCGGATTGGTCAAGTTTTGATGCTTCTTATCAGGCGTTAACAAAGCAATTAGGGCGCATTGGCTTAAAACGAAAACATGGCGAAACATTGCGAGCGTTTGCTGAACGGGTAGATGCATCGTTAGAGACAGAAGAGATGCAAAAGTTAACGGCCGTATACGAGCAACATATTTATGGCAAGAATGCACAAGATGTTGACTTCGTTAAACTGCGGGAAAGTTGGGAATATTTAATCAATCGCACAATCGGTTGATTTTAATGGGTACAAAGAGTAAAATGAAAAAAATTATATATGATTAGGATGGCTTTCATATAAGTTCGAAAATAGGGTTCGGATGTTTCTACGAAATCACCGTAAATGATTTCTCTATGAAGGTGAATGTTTTGGCTAGGTGAGAAGTTATATACATCACTTTTCTTTGTTACGCATTCCCCTTTATATATCAAGAGCTTATGGACGCGTAGGAAGTTTTTTTACTTTCATACGCGTTTTTCTTTGAACATATGAAAACGTCCTTTAAAAATAGAAGAAGAGGTGGAAATATTGTCAGCAAGCCCTTTATTAAAAGAGCAAGAAAAAATCGTTGTTCTAGACTTCGGTAGCCAATTTAACCAATTAATTACGCGTCGTATCCGTGAATTTGGTGTTTTCAGTGAATTACACCCACATACGATTACAGCAGATGAAATTAAAGACATGAATGCAGCAGGTATTATTTTTTCAGGTGGTCCTAACTCTGTTTATGATGACAATGCATTCCATGTAGATCCAGCTATTTTCGAATTAGGTTTACCAATCCTAGGTATTTGCTATGGTATGCAATTAATGGCGCATACGCAAGGCGGTAAAGTAGAAGGCGCTGAAACACGTGAATACGGTAAAGCGGAAGTTCAAGTAACGGCTGCTAATAAATTATTCGGTGATTTACCAACAGAACAAATCGTCTGGATGAGTCATGGCGACCATGTAACAGAAGTACCTGCTGGCTTTGAAATCATTGCAACAAGTGCATCTTGTCCAATCGCTGCTATGGCAAACGCAGAACGTAAACTATATGCAGTACAATTCCACCCAGAAGTTCGTCACTCTGTATATGGTAATGATTTACTACGTCAATTCGTATTCGATATTTGTGGCGCTAAAGGCGATTGGTCAATGGCAAACTTTATCGAAATCGAAATTGCTAAAATTCGCGAAATCGTTGGCGATAAAAAAGTATTATGTGCACTTTCAGGCGGAGTAGACTCTTCTGTTGTTGCAGTACTTATTCATAAAGCAATCGGTGACCAACTGACTTGTATGTTCGTAGACCACAACTTAAACCGTAAAGGTGAAGTTGAACAGGTGATGAAAACTTTCACAGAAGATTTCGATATGAACCTAATTAAAATCGATGCACGTCAACGCTTCATGGACAAACTAGCGGGTGTATCTGATCCAGAGAAAAAACGTAAAATTATCGGTAACGAATTTATTTATGTATTCGATGAAGAAGCTTCAAAATTAGAAGGTATGGATTTCCTTGCACAAGGAACGTTATACACAGACATTATTGAATCTGGTACATCGACTGCGCAAACAATCAAATCTCACCATAATGTAGGCGGTCTTCCTGAAGACATGCAGTTCAAATTAATTGAACCATTAAAAACATTATTCAAAGACGAAGTGCGTGCACTTGGCTTAGAACTTGGTTTAGATGAAAAAATTGTTTGGCGTCAACCATTCCCAGGTCCTGGTTTAGGTATTCGTGTACTTGGTGAAGTAACAGAAGAAAAACTTGAAATTGTTCGTGAATCTGATTTCATCTTACGTGAAGAAATCGCAAAAGCTGGTCTTGATCGTGACATTTGGCAATACTTCACGGTATTACCTGATATCCGTTCAGTAGGTGTAATGGGCGATGCTCGTACGTATGACTACGCAATCGGTATCCGTGCCGTAACGTCTATCGACGGTATGACTTCTGACTGGGCACGTATCCCTTGGGACGTTCTAGAAAAAATCTCTGTTCGTCTAGTAAACGAAGTAAAACACGTAAACCGCGTGCTGTATGATATTACTTCTAAGCCACCAGCAACAATTGAGTGGGAATAGTATACGCGAAATGTTGAGGTCTAACACATGCTTAAATATTGTTATCTCAATGCTTAGCGTGTGTTCTTAGTTAGTAAAATGAATTACTAACGTACAACTATTTATTACGAAAATTAAACTCTCTTTTATTCGTGTTTTTGCGAATGAAAGGGGGTTTTTTTGTGTGCAAAATAATTGAACTAATAGATGACTTTCGTTTGAATCAGCAAATTCAAGAGAGGAAGCCAGAGTACATCGATTTATGTACCTATCGTTTAAAGCGATGGTATGACTTTATGTTAAACGAATTTGGAATTGAGGAAGTAGAGGACGTTCAGCCACAACATATGAAGAAGTATGTGCAACATTGCCAGCAACAAGGACGTGAGAAGCAAATTACGATTAACGGTAGTTTATCTACGCTGAGAGTGTTTTTTAATTATTTGGTGGATGAGGAATTTATTGATGAGTTCGATAATCCAGTAAGGCGAATAAAAAATTTGAAGGAAGAGAAGCGGGTTATTCGGACATTCAATGATGAGGAGGTACAGCGAATCATTAGTGGTGTAGCAGAAGAAACGTACTCTAATGTTAGGGATAAACTCATTTTAATTATGCTGTTTGATACTGGGATTCGAGTGAGTGAACTTTGTAATATAAAAGTTACGGATATTTCAACCAAACATATTTTGATTCATGGTAAAGGTTCTAAGCAACGACTTGTGTATATCAGTAAAGTTATGCGTAAGTTTATGCGAAAATACGAGGTGCTAAAATCACAACGCTTTAACAGAAAGCATCCAGATGAAATTGAGGACTATTATTTTTTAGATCAATGTGCCGAAAAATTATTTCGATCAACCATAAATAAGATTTTAAAAAAGTATTGCATGAATGCTGGTATTAGAAAAGAAGTACGCTGTTCACCACACGATTGCAGACATTACTTCGCACAGAAACAGCTTCGTAATGGAATTGATGTATATAGTCTAAGTCGCCTGTTAGGGCATTTTGATACTCAGATTACATCTAATTATTTGAGAGGGCTTGATGAGGAAAACATTCTTGAAATGGGACGCATTAAGTCACCGTTAAACAAGTTAAGATTATAAAAAGAAAAAAGAGAGTGCTGGAAACACCCTCTTGAAGAAATGCACTATATGTTTGGCGACATAGTAGTGCGAAACCCATAAAAAAATCGACTCAACATCGATAACTGAATATGAGTTACATTGCCTTCATTTTACTTCAAAAAAAGCTAAAGTGCAAAGGTCTACTTTCCTATTGTCTTTTTCAGGAAAAACTCTTTCGAGGTTGCCCACTAACTCGAATCAAAATAAAACTGGAAAGGTTATGACTTAGCCGACGCATTAAATAAGTCTAGGGCACTAATAAGCGAGTTCCTTGTTTCTCGTAGTGTCTGAATGGTGTTAGCGACCATTAACAGCTAGGTGTGGAAGGTCTGAATGATTACGGTCATGCAGAATACACGATACATTGTGATTGTTGCCGAGTTCCTCATAACAGTAGGATAAGCATTTATGATACATACTAGGGGTGTGTAGACGGATTACAAGACGTTTCGGGGGCAGAAGTAGAAACTACGTGTATTGATTCGAGAGGGTCTCATTTAAACAAGGGCATACATACTGGATACCTCAAATGACGGATTCATGAAGTAATGCGAATGTCTGTCTATGTCATTGATTCAATTTTTAGTTTCAGTGATATAGGCAGTCATTTTCAGCACCACCTGTTGTCCTCAACTCAGGCTTCATGGTGGGAGGGGAATCAAGGTTTGTCAATATAATAGTTAGGGAGATAAAGATGATGTCGGACGAAACTAGAATTATTCGCTATTTATTAGGAGAGGTAGTGCGAGAATATCAAGGCAAGTTAAAACTTGAAATTGCATTAAGTGTATTTGGTGTAGAACCTAAATTATCCGATAATCCAAAAAGGATATTAAAGTATGTACTAGATGGTGATGGAGATTTTAGATTACCAGAAATCAATGAATCTGTTGAAGAATATTTAAATGCTGCATGGTGTCAAATCCAACAGATTTATACTATTCCTGATAAAGATAGTTAAGTTTTGTTTATCCTCAGATTGAAGTAAAAGGGGAAACTATTACAAAAGATGCTAATTTGGGTCTTCAAGTATAGAGGTGAATTAAATTGGAAAACGAATTGAAAATAATTTTGGAAATGCTACAAGAAATGAAAACTGAAATGAACCAACGCTTTGACAAAATGGAACAGCGTCTTGATAAAGTAGAAGAACGCCTTGAATTAGTCGAAAACAAACATAATGGCATTGGTCAACAATTTGAAGAAACTGAAAAAGCTATACAGTCACAAGCAAGAACACAACGAGAATCTGAAAATGCAGTTCAAAGAACACAAGATTTCTTTAAGATCACTTTAATGGACATGAAGCAAGAAATGCTTTCATTAAAGATGGAACAAGTATCACACAAAGAACTGCATGAATCTGTAAGATATCTTACACATAAATTACAGGAAGTGGATATGGAACTTCACGCCACGCGAAAAAGGTAGTAAGGTTGCTGGTATTGGTGAAACAATTAAACTTGGTGACGTTGAATTTACAGTGAATGAAATCACTACTACAAAGAATGTTGTTAGGGAATTTGGAAGCAACACACAGGGTACATACCTTCTTGCTAACATGACAGTAACTCACAAGGGTAATGAAGCAATTACAACTGATACTTCTTTCTTCATACTTAAATCTGTTGTCTGTTGCACTAACAGGTGTACCATTTGAAGAAGGTTTAACAACTTTATTATCATTGAAGATGGAGAATAATTATTGTAAAGTCGTTCGGATAGACGGACGGCTTTTTTATTTTATATGTCCTATATTGAATCCTATTTGCAAGTGTATCTATGCAAGGGTATTTATTAAAACCAAATGGAGGGAATATAGTGACTAATTTATTTATTAAAAGGAAAGCAGTAACAGTTGTTGATTCAATTATGGGCAGTGGTAAAACAAGCTGGGCTATTCAATACATCAATGAAAGTAATAACAAAACGAAATTTATGTTTGTTACCCCATATTTAACGGAAGTGAATCGTATCAAAGAATCTACAACTAAGGATTTTGTAGAACCAGAAAGTCAAGATGGCAAACTAAATCATTTGAAGGAACTAGTTCGTCAAGGGAAGAATGTTGTATGTTCACATGAATTATTAAAACGAACTGATAGCGAGTTAATTGAACTTATTGAAGCAGAACACTATACACTAATCTTGGATGAAGTGATGGATGTAATTAGTGAAATAAATATGTCGTCGGATGACATTCGCTTACTACTAAATTCTAAAGATGATAGAGGTAATCCGACTATAAGTGTAGACAGTAAAGGTAAAGTACAGTGGAACAATCCTGAATATATGAATGGCAGCTATGAAGTGATTCGAAATTTAGCCAATGCAGATCGCTTAATGTTGCATGAAGAAAAGAAGATTCTAAAGATGTATTGGCTATTCTCACCACAGTTATTTAAAGCGTTTGAAGATATTTATATCTTAACGTATATGTTCAATGGACAAATTCAAAGGTATTACTATAATCTATTTAATTTTAAATATGAGTTCCGTTCAGTAAAGTATAGTGAAGATAAGGGTTATCAGCTAGTAGACTACGTTACGTCAGCTAACGAGGATAGAAAATATCTTAAAGAGTTGATTACAATCCACTACTCAACACCTAGAGATAAGAATGATTTGAATCTGATTGGTGACAAACCTAGTGCATTAAGTAAAAATCATTTACTAGGTGTTAAAACAAAGCAACACCTAAAAAAGAAGTTCAAAGATAATGGCTATAATTTCTACTTTCACAAGGCTAAAGTAAAGCAAACACAAGTGATTTGGACTTCATTTAAGGAAATGGAAAAGCCACTACTAATTAAAGGATTAAAGAATAGATTTGTCCCAGTTAATGCAAGGGCTACAAATGAATATGCTGATGCTAATACATGTATTTATTTTGCTAATCGATATATGAATCCAATCATTAAGCGTTTCTTTAAAGATAAAGGAATAAAAGTAGATGATGAATTATTTGCACTGTCAGAAATGTTGCAGTGGCTATTTAGAAGTGCTATTCGGAATGTTGAACCTATTACTGTGTATATTCCATCAAAACGTATGAGAGGGTTACTAGAAATGTATTTGGATAATCAAATTTAGTGTTTTTTTTACTTACCAAATAATCCTCGAAACCGTTGGTATATAAGGGTTTATAACAATTTTCTTTAAAAGAAAGTATTATAAAATTATAGAGTTAACTTGCTAAATAACTTTGGCAGATAAATCCGCCAAGGTTATTTATTGAAGAACACTAGCGTGTCCTTCCACTACTAGATAAAAAATAACTAATATTATTAGCTTTAAAACTGTGTGGGCGTGAAGCGACCACATACGTAGCGAAGCGAAGTAAAGAGAAAGGGGTAATTGAAAGACATACAATAGTTGTGTATTTGATAATATGATTAGTTTAGCAATAAAAAATAAATCCGTTATCGAAGGTAAGCGAGTAACAAAAGACAATGTAATAGTAATAGCCTTAAGTGATTTTATGGTAAAACAAGGAAAGGTCATGAATAAATACTGTGCGAATATGTGCAAATAAAAAGTCGCGTGGGATGGCTATGCTACGAGAGAGGGGAGATTTCGCTACTCACACCAAATGGATGCACAATATAAATGGTGATTTCCATACATTTTTATGCACTACTGCATTCCAAAATGGTAAGATGTAGTGTAAAATATTGTTAAAGATATCAGTTGGGGGTAAGTATGGTTAAATCAGTTTTGAAGTACAAGTTAGCAATTGAAGATCTAGAATGTGAAAAGTTAGAAGATAAAATTTACGAGTTGGCTGAGGCTTCGGGAGACCCCCAGTTTTATTTAGAAGAAGGGGATTTTTTAACTGGCAACAACGCATATTTGAAGTTTACTCCGAATAATAATAACAATAAAAAGTCTCAATATTTTAACGAAGAAACTATTTATGCAAACAGTTCAATTGATGATCGCAATTCCGTTTTTTACAAGTCTGTTAGGGGCTATGATATCGACATAGCGATTCTACCTGAAGGTATAAAAAAAAGATCAATTCTACCTGAAGATAAAGAAATAAGACCAGTTATTTTTAAACATTTTAGAACTGGTTCTAAAAGGGAAATAAATTCAGGGTCTTCTTTTGATAGATATCACGATACAGAATTTAAATTATTAGAGTACTTGGCTACTAAAATTGAAACTCAAAAAAAATCTACTGGTTTTGAAGGTGAAATATTTGGGCATATTACATTATATACTCGTAAAATCCCATGTTTCAGTTGTGATTATGTTTTAATACAGTTTCATGAAATGTATCCGAATATATCTGTAGAGGTTTCTTATTTTAAAGAAAATTAAAAGAAGGTGATGTTATGAACAGAGAATCAAAAAAGGAAATGCGAATAATGAATTTATCCTTAGAAAGTATTGAGAAAAGTATTGACTATAGTTGGAATGAAAAATGGAGAGATTATGAATATACAAATGGTGAGAAGACAGGACTAATATTAAATAATCTTAAACTTGGGATGGAATTAAGAGATGATCTAATGAAAGTGGTAATTGATACACTAATAGTTCTCAACAGTGATGATATTAGTATTCAAACAGAAATAAATGAATTTCGTGACACAATTATGTCAAAAAAAGCTGAATCGGAAATGGAAAAAAAAAGATTTGAATTAGCATACTAATTTAGCTATTGTCATTGGTGACAGTAGCTTTTTCTTTTTTGCCCTTATTAAATTGCTTTTATTCATAACTGTAGTTTCCTCTAATTGTTTGTTGTTGGTTATTAAATTATTAGATAAATAAATGAATTGGAAAATGCGGATGTTTATAATGGCAACTAATTTATCTACTATCAATAGTCAAGACATTTAATAGTCACCAATCAGTAACGCAACAATGCGGGTTTATCCACTATCAAAAGTGACTATCAAAAGTTTAAGTGAAAAAAGTGGAAATTCCGAGGGGATGGTGTGTTTACATAAAGTTTTTTGTTACAGAATTGAATGGTAAAGCTACTAAATCTTGAAGGGGATAATTGATAGTAAGAATAATTGGATAGAGGTGAAAGCTGTAGAACGTGAGATAATAACGATTGAACATGTTACAACACCTGACCTTGAAGAGGAATGGGAACTCTAACCGATTGATAGTATGGGTAAACAACTATATGCCTCCCAAACAGAGAGACACAGTCACGCTACATAAGGGTAACAGGCACACATACACACACAGCAAGGGAACGAATCAGACATAGATAGACAGGACATAGGTAGGATAGGCACAGCACCCAACGACATAGCCCCCACCAACCGACCGTCATCAGCGAACTGAGAACGCAAGTGAAGCTGAGAACCATCATCTTACACTACCCACGCCTTTATAACGCCCCTGTGTCTTGAATAGGATAGTGTATTTCATCATATCTAACTCAATATTAACAGGAAGCCCACCCTATGGGGGCTGGGTGTGATATAGGGTCAGTCGGCTGTATGAAAAATATAAGCACCATTTTTATAACTTTTCCATGCACAATCAGCTAGAAAGCTAGTAATACCGACGGTTAGACTGATCTGATACGGATAGAAATATAGTTTAATGGGTAAGGTATCACCTTGATTACTCTCAAAGCATTTTAGGTGAGAGTGGTTAGGGGCTTTTGTTTAAATAGGAAAGCATTTCTCAGAAATAAAATTTTGTGGAGGGATACTACATGACAAAAATGACTGCTGAACAAATGATTTCATTGATTAAAGGTATGGGCAATATAGAACGTAATAAATTTTTAGAATACTTATTCCATGCCCATTTTGATTCAAGATTTACAGATGATTATGACTTAGCGACGAAATATCAGCTTGAGGATACTTTAGACCGTAATCTTACAGAAGATGAAATGCTAGTTATGAAGGTAGCCTACAGGAATGGTTACTTTAGAGGTGGAAAAGATGGTACCGATAAAGTGCTAAGGAGATATTCTGAGAAATAGGGTTATTCCAATCTCTAAATCCGATTCAATATTACTGTATATTACCTTTTTAAGGATCTAGAAAATGATAATCACTGTACTAATAAAAGTTATTTACATAAACAATAAGAGAACCGTCTAGCAGTAACTAGGCGGTTTTTTTGTATAGAACATAAACATTTATTTATATGAAGTGATAAACCTGTTTATACGTTATTTTCGCTACGTAGGGATTGATTTTAATTGTCATAATGTAGACCTCCTAAATTAGTGTACATAGGAACACTTGCAAAAAGGAGATGGATTAGGAAATGTGAATTAGATGCGGAATGAATGTATACATCTAGGTTGCTTTAATAATGGAAACAAAGTATTGATTCTGATTATTACTATTTGAAGTAATTTAATATAATCTGGAAATAATAATCTTAAGTTATGATGCTATTTAGCTTTCTAGCTAATTTCTATGACTTGAGTGTCTAAAACCTTTTTCATAAGAATGCTAGCAAATTGAACGCCTTCTTTTTCGTTTAGTATATCTTTAAGATATATATTTTCACCAGCAGTATAGGAAGTAGGGAACTTTATACTTAAATATGTCATTGATTTTTTTTTAGAATGCCAAAAGCGATATTTAACTTCATCTTTGCCTTCATAGGAAGTTAGAAATTTATCTATCATCATTCCTTTTTTATACCAATTTATAATTTCTTTATTTACATAGACTTCATTCCATGAATCAAAGAAAGGAAAGTGTGCCATAGTATTTCGAATAAATTTAAATAATTCTTTGGCTATATTAGATTCCATAGGGGGTCTTTTCATTTCGATAATTTTTATAACATGTTTAAGCGGATCATAGTTTAAGAGTTCAGCATAGACCGTAAATATGGAATTTATTTTAGTAAATCGATAATATGACTCTTTATTCCAAAAATCATCTTCCGTAATTTCGTCATACAGATCATAAAATCTGTTATAAGCTAAATTTAAAAACATATCTTCTGCTTTATTAGGTTTTGTATTATTTTCCATACGTTCTCCTCTAAAATATTTTAATTACAATCTTGAAAATGAAAGATACAATAATTGTAAACTATTAAACGCTTGGAGGGAAAGGTAATGAATGGTTTAAGGGATATTTTAAAGTTATTGTTTACTGATAGGGGTGAACTTTAAAAAATTCCCAAAAAGATACATAAGTATCGTTCAATCAGTGATAGAAATAGAGAAAGAAGGCATTTGATTGAATTTGAAGTAAAGAAGTTATTGTAGGTTATTGATAATTTCTGTAAATTGTAAAAGATATTTTGGGGGAATAAAGTATAAAGGATTTTATGTTAATTAGGAGGAGATAAAGTGTCCAGTATTGTTAAAAACCAACATTATGTACCTAGGTTTTATTTGAGTTCTTTTTGTAATGATAAGAATAGAATTTTCGTATATGATAAGTTCGATTTAAAGACATTCCCTTCAAGTGCGGAGAAGATAGCTAGTGAAGGTTATTTTTATGATTTGGTTCGAGGGGGTAATCAAACAATAGAGAAGTTTTTAAATGCAAAGTACGAAATTGCATTTAGTAACTTTATGCCTAAGTTAATAAATAAACTTAGTACTCACAAACATTTTAAATTAAAGCGGTATGAAAAAGAAGAGATTGCTTCGTTTGTTGCTTATCAATATATTAGGACAAAAATGTTTAGAGAAGAATCTGTACGTTTGTTTACAAGTAGAGACATTTACTTCTCGGAACCGCAATTTCCTCCATTACTAGGGCACGTACTGCTATTGGGAGATCCTTTAATACAAAAAGGTATTTATGAAAACCTGATGAATAATTATTACTGGATTATTGGGAGGAACTTAACTGAAGAACTATTCTACACTTCAGACCATCCGTTTGTTCAAAGAGAATCTTTACATGAATTACATACAAGACATAAAAAACAGAGTGCTGATTTTACTTTATTAAGTTATGAAATTAGTTTTCCATTAACACCTCAATACAATATTACCTTCTATAGAAGAGAAAAATCTTTTAAGCATTTAAGACATTATGATGGTAAAGTGGTGGACATTACAGATGTAGATACAATTCAATGGTATAACAATATGCAGTTATTAAAGTCATATAGACAAGTCTATTCGCAAGATAATAACTTTAGATTTGTAAAAAAAGTTGAGGAATTAAGAAGGAAACATATGATAAGTATTGGGATTCCTGAAAAGGCAATATTGAGACCTAAAGAATAGAATTGTTATTATCAAAAAATCATGCTACTATTTATATAGCAAAATCACTAAAAATTGAATTTAACTTCTATATAAATAGTTTATGCACGTACGTATGACTACGCAATCGGTATCCGTGCTGTAACGTCTATCGACGGCATGACTTCTGACTGGGCACGTATCCCTTGGGACGTTCTAGAAAAAATCTCTGTACGTTTAGTAAACGAAGTAAAACACGTTAACCGCGTGCTGTATGATATTACATCGAAGCCACCAGCAACGATTGAGTGGGAATAATCGCAAATAGCAAGAGTCCTAAATGCCCTGGTAAACAGGGGTTTAGGGCTTTTTTGTTGCGTGAGGATGACGGGTGTAACATGGAGACAGACCATAAACCATTGTAGAAAGAGTGGAATTGCTGGAAAAGTGTTGGATGTAGTAAACTAAGTTTATGAAATGACGTTGGCTTTTAATTGAGGGGGATGAAAATGGAGAAAAGTATTGCGACGATTCACACATTAGCTGTCGGTATGCCAAAAGAATTGAACTATAGCAACGGGCGATCAATGATAACGGGAATTGAAAAACAAGAAGTACAAGAAGTTTATTTGGGAAAGAGTGGATTTGAGGGAGATGATGTAGCAGATAAAAAACATCATGGTGGACCTGATCGTGCTGTTTGTTTATATCCTGCAGAGCATTACATACAATGGGAACAAGAACTAGGAAAAAAACTGCCGACTGCAACATTCGGTGAGAATTTAACGGTAACGAACATGTTGGAAGCGGATGTTTGTATAGGAGATACTTATAAAATTGGAAATGCTGTTATTCAAATTACGCAAGGGCGTATTCCGTGTAGCACGATTGATAGATATGCAAAGGCAGATATATTGCTCAAACGTTTAATTGAAACGGGATATACAGGCTACCTTGCACGTGTGCTAATCGAGGGAACAATCAGTGCAGATTCAACGATTGAATTAATTGAAAGACATCCTGCGGGTATATCTGTTTTATATTGCAACGAAGTCTATTATAAAAACAATGATGTAGGTGCGATGAAGAACATTCAAGCGGTGGATGCATTAGCGTTAGATTGGCAACAAAAATTAGAAAAAAAGATTCAGTCGTTGCAGAGTCGAGTAGGGAAGTAAAGCACAAAAGTATAAGAACCCCCTTTAGCTTTTAGGCTATAGGGGGTTCTTATTTATGTAAGGAATTTCAACGATTAGCTTACTATCAAATGAATTGCATCCTAAATAGCATGTTATTACAATAAAATCGTCTAAAAACTATAATTGTTTCTGTAGTAATGAGTAGTGAAAAAATTGAAAGGAATGGTTATAATGTTACGAAAATATAAGTATAGCGTGATTTTATTTAGTTACATATCACTGGTGCTTGTATTGCCAAAGCTTTTTAATTCGCCCGCTAATCAGACTGAACTAAATACTTTCTTAATGCTATTTTGTCTTGCACATGGAATGGTTTGCATCATAGCCTTTATATCATTACATAGCCAAATAATTCTTGGTTTGAAAGATATTCGAAACAAACCTTTAAAATTTATTCAATTGTTTATTGTTGGATTGTTGTTACTATATCTAGGTGTAATGTTTATAGATCCATTGGTTGATTCCTTTGCTAACTCGTCAAATCAATCTAGCGTCAACCATGTTTTGCAGATAGCGCAAGGTATGATGCTATTTATCTTTTTGTTTCCAGTCGTTTTGCTGGGGCCGGTGAATGAGGAGATAATATTTAGGGAAATCATCCTGAAAAAGTTAAAGACAAAGATAGGGGTTTATTTCTCGATTGGAATTTCAAGTTTCTTATTTGGCCTTTTACATGTACATAGTTTTTCAGAAATTGTTCAAGTGATACCTTACTTTTACTCTGGGCTCGTCTTTGGCGTCATTTATTACAAATCGAATTTTAATATCGTGTATTCAATTACCCTCCATATCTTTAATAATTGTATTGCGATGCTCTTTGCACTTTAGTGCTAACGCTAAAAAGAACTCATAGAAAAAGAGTTCTTTTTCTTTATTTTTCTGTGTTTTTTCCAAAAACTGAACATTAATTCCGTATTTTATACGAACTTTCGTATTTTTTTTATAAGAAATGTTCGGAAATGGGGTTGAAATCTAAAAAACGAAATGATATATTACGATTGTAAATTAAATAAGTCGTCGTATAATGTCGGGGATAAGGCCCGTGAGTTTCTACCAAGTTACCGTAAATAACTTGACTACGATTTTAGTTTTATACGAATGTATAGTAACTAATTTATTTCACACATTATGAGTGCTGAAATATATCGTAGACATGCGACTAGTAGAGTAGTCAGCGTGTCTTTTTTGTTTTCGGTATTGAAGACGACAATACGGAGGATCTTTCAAAAATGAAAAAATATTTCATGTTCGATGAATTAGGTACTAATTATCGCCGCGAAATAATTGGTGGTATTACAACATTCCTTGCCATGGCTTATATTTTAGCGGTTAACCCAGGTATTCTGGAAAATGCAGGAATGGATAAAGGTGCTGTATTCGTAGCAACAGCATTAGCAGCAGCAGTCGGTTCTTTGATTATGGGTATTTTCGCTAAATTCCCAATCTCATTAGCCCCAGGTATGGGATTGAATGCATTCTTTGCTTTCACTGTAGTAGGAGCGTATGGTATTCCTTGGCAAACTGGGTTAACAGGTGTGTTTTTCTCAGGGATTATTTTTATTATCCTTTCACTTACAGGTATTCGTGAAACAGTTATTAATGCAATTCCAGCACAACTTAAATATGCAGTATCAGCTGGTATTGGTTTATTTATTACATTCGTAGGGTTACAAGGAGCGGGTATCGTTGTAGATAGTCCAGCAACTTTAGTAACATTAGGTGCATTTACAGGTTCAACTCTTTTAGCGGTGTTCGGTATTATTATTTCTGTCATTCTTATCTTAAAATTCCGCAGCGTCGGTATTTTCTTAGGGATGGTTATTACAGCGGTCGTTGGTATGATCACAGGTGTTATTGCACCACCTGTATCGGTTGTATCAGCAATTCCAAGTGTAGATTCAACATTTATGGTTGCACTTAAACCGATTTTTAATGACTTTGATTCTTTAATAAACGTTAAATTTTTAGTCGTAGTACTAACATTTTTATTCGTTGACTTTTTCGATACAGCAGGGACATTAATGGCTGTTGCTACTCAAGCTGGTCTAGTAAAAGACGATAAATTACCACGCGCAAGCCGTGCACTTATGGCGGATGCATTAGCTACAACAATTGGTTCGTTATTTGGTACTTCAACAACTACTGCTTATGTAGAATCAACTTCAGGTGTAGCAGCAGGTGCCCGTTCAGGTTTTGCTGCAGTTGTTACAGCAGTGCTATTCATAATCGCGCTATTCTTCTCACCATTACTTGCTGTTGTTACTTCAGCGGTAACAGCACCAGCACTTGTTATCGTAGGTGTATTAATGGTTTCATCATTACGTTTAATTGAATGGGATAAATTTGAAATTGCAGTTCCAGCTTTCTTCACAGTATTAATGATGCCGCTTGGTTATTCAATTGCAACAGGGATTGCAATCGGTTTCGTATTCTATCCTGTAACAATGCTTTTAGCAGGTCGTAAAAAAGAAGTTCACCCAATGATGTACGGATTGTTCTTTGTCTTCCTTGCATACTTTATTTGGGTTCGATAATGTAAAGACGAAAAAGCTCCTCTTTGTGAAAACGAAGAGGAGCTTTTTATTCGAAATTGCTTGAGTACCTGACACTTAATATACTATAGAAGAAACTACTAGTTATTATTGACTGAATAGTTTTATTTCAATTAAACACTTGCAAACTATGATACGAGATGTTATATTTAAACACGTTGTTACGAAACATGTGAACAACACACTGCAAGAAAAAAATAGTTGACATCATATTGAATGTATGTTAAATTATAAAAAGTTACTTATTAGTAACTAGCAAAATGAACCTTGAAAACTG
>LAHS01002103.1_pt1 | contig 54993 bp, 55 predicted proteins | sample 329651 | NCBI WGS metagenome assembly LAHS01 (sample SAMN03275699, study PRJNA271635) | activated sludge metagenome | isolation source: sample C-1 Sludge from hydrolytic chamber (first chamber) of Anaerobic...
TTCAGTTTTCAAGGTTCATTTCGTTACCGTTTGTTTCAGCAACTTTTATATAATAACATTTTCAAACTTCGTTGTCAACAACTTTTTTAAAATACTTTACTTCTTTAAGAAGTGACAACTTTTAAATCTTACCACTTCCAAATGTTGTTGTCAGCATTTTTTTGCAGTCATTATTTAAGAAGTTTGTAATACTTAATGTTGCGTCGTCTTAACGACAAGTAATAATTTATCACGTTTCTAAAATCTCTGCAAGTATTTTTCTACAAAAATATTATTTCTTTAAAAAAACGTCATTAGTAAGCTATTGATAGTAGTTTCTAGCTACGATGTTTTTACAATTATTCTTGCTTTGAAAACATTGTTATTACTATACCTCTGTTTTTGTCATTTCTCAATAAAAAAAGAGACCCTTTTCAACAAGGATCTCCTAATTTAATGATTATTTCGTTATATGACGCATTGTTGGGAATAATAGTACATCACGAATTGATGGTGAGTTTGTAAGAAGCATGATTAGACGGTCAATACCAATACCTAATCCACCTGTTGGCGGCATACCGTATTCTAAAGCTTCAATAAAGTCATTATCCATTTCGTGTGCTTCGTCATTGCCTGCCTCTTTTTCAGCTAGTTGCGCCTCAAAGCGTTCACGTTGATCGATTGGATCATTAAGCTCTGTGAATGCATTCGCATGCTCACGACGTACGATAAACAGCTCAAAACGATCTGTGAAACGCTCGTCCTCTGGGTTTTTCTTCGCTAAAGGAGAGATTTCTACAGGGTGACCGAATACAAAAGTTGGCTGCACTAGTGTTTCTTCTACTTTTTGCTCGAAGAATTCATTAATAATATGACCGACTTCATGCGCCGCTTTGACTTCTACCCCGTGTTCTTTTGCAAGTGCTTGCGCTTGTTCCTTCGTCATTGGCTGCCAGAAATCAACGCCTGTAGCTTCTTTAACCGCATCTACCATATGAACACGTCTCCAACCTACAGCAAGGTTAATTTCATCTTCACCGTATTGTACGGATGTTGTGCCAAGAACTTCTTGTGCTACATGGGCAATTAAGTTTTCTGTTAATGACATGATATCTTTGTAGTCTGCATATGCTTCGTACAGCTCAATCATTGTGAACTCCGGATTGTGACGAGTAGAGATACCTTCGTTACGGAATACACGGCCAATCTCATAAACTTTTTCTAGTCCACCCACGATTAAACGTTTTAGGTGCAACTCGATAGCAATACGCATGTATAGTTCCATATCAAGTGCATTATGGTGAGTAATAAACGGACGAGCCGCTGCACCACCAGCAATTGTATGAAGCATTGGTGTTTCTACTTCTAAGTAGCCTGCATTATCTAAATAATTACGAATTGCGCGGATAATTTTAGAACGCGTAATAAATGTTTTTTTGCTATCTTCGTTTGTCATTAAATCTAAATAACGTTGACGGTATCGTTGTTCTACATCTTGTAAGCCATGGAATTTTTCAGGCATAGGACGTAGCGCTTTTGTTAGGAACGTAAATCCTTCAGCCTTCACTGAAAGCTCTCCCACTTGCGTACGGAATACGTTACCACGTACACCTACGATATCACCAAGGTCAGCTTGTTTAAATAAGTCATAAACTTCTTCACCAACATGATCCTGACGAACGTAAATTTGAATTTGTCCACCTAAATCTTGAATATGTGCAAAGCCAGCTTTCCCTTTACCGCGCTTTGTCATAATACGACCTGCGATAATTACTTCTTGTAGGTTTTCTTCTAGCTGTTCTTTTGTTTGATCTGCAAATTGTTCGCGCACTTCTGTAGAAAGATGTGTACGCTCAAATCGACTACCGAATGGATCTTGACCGTTCTCTTGAATAGCAGTCATTTTTTGACGTCTCACCAATAGCTGATCATTTAACTCTTCTATGTTTGACACTTGTTTCACTCCTTATTAAATTGTCCGCGTTTACGTCCATAATATTTCTATTGTACACAATTTTAAAGCTGTATTCATCTGTTTCGGTTTAAATTCCACAAGAGTTAAAATAATTAATAATTCTAAAAATTAAAGTGGGCAGATCAGGTTGTTCTATATTTACTTTTTACATTAATCATAGCAAAAGAGACATCTCAAATTTAAATTGAGATGCCTCTTATCCCATTATATGATAATTTCTTTTTGCTCTGGTACATAAATTTCAGACTCACGTTGCTCATATTCTTGCACAATACCATCTAATATAGCACGTAATTCTGTTGCTGTTTCGGTTTGGTTAATAGCACTGCGAGCTTTACCGTTACCACGAATACCTTTTAAATACCACGATGCATGCTTACGCATTTCGCGCACAGCCACACTCTCTCCTTTTAATTGCATTAGGCGTTCAAAGTGCAATAAACATACATCCATTTTTTCGCGAACGCTAGGCTCGTCTTTTAACTCTCCTGTTTCCAAATACTGAACTGTACGATAAATCATCCACGGATTACCTAATGCTGCTCGTCCGATCATTACAGCATCCACCCCTGTTGTATCTAGCATACGCTTTGCATCTTGGGGCGATTCAACATCACCATTGCCAAGCACAGGAATATTGACATTTTCCTTTACTTGACGAATAATATCCCAATTTGCTTTTCCTTCGTACATTTGCACACGTGTACGACCATGAACCGCTACTGCTGAAGCGCCGGCACGTTCAACAGCCTGCGCATTTTCCACAGCAAAGACATGTTCATCGTCCCACCCAATACGCATTTTTACACTGACTGGCTTTTTCACCGCATCAACAACCGCAGCTACCATTTCGTAAACTTTGTTTGGATCTAGCAGTAAACGCGCACCTGCTTCACACTTAATTATTTTATTGACTGGACAGCCCATATTAATATCAATAATATCGGCAGTTGTATTTTCATCTACATACTTCGCCGCTTCTACAAGTGTCGTTTTATCTCCACCAAAAATTTGTAGTGAAAGGGGATTTTCACGTTCGTCAATATATAGCATACCTAACGTCTTTTCGTTTTTACTAACAATCCCTTTATCACTAATCATTTCTGCATATACTAGTCCTGCTCCGAATTCTTTCACCGTTAATCGAAAAGCAGAGTTACAGATACCAGCCATTGGTGCTAATACGACACGGTTGTCCATGACAATATCGCCAATTTGAAACGGCTTTTCAGTTGTCTGACTCAACGTCGATTTCCTCCTTCTATGGGCTTTCACCCGTCATTGCTAAAGATGTATTGTTAATGCTTTTGGCATTTATTATTAAGCTCTCCACAAATCAAACTTATGCACATTATTTCATAGACGGCATCAATCTCGTATCCGCCGATTGCTTCCATAGTGTTACGCCTTCCTCTTGCCAATTCATCTGTTGCAGCGTTTCGTGTGCTCTTTGCAATTGCTCTCCAGATGGGGTAGGCGTAATTTCTATTAATGGTACTAACACGAAAGCTCGTTCATACATTCTTGGGTGTGGCACAAGTAAGCTCTCTGTTTCAATATTTTCGTGATTGTAGAGTAGAATGTCAAGGTCGATGATTCGAGGCCCCCATCGAAACTCCCGAACACGACCTAGCTCATTCTCTACTGACTGACAAATCTTTAGCATTTCACAAGAAGAACTGCTTGTTCTAATATATACAGCGATATTTAAAAAATCTGCTTGGTCAGTAAAGCCTACAGCTGCAGTTTCATAGATAGAAGATATACGCATAACCTCTATCTGGTCTTTTTCCATCAAAAGTTCAATTGCACGCTGAAGGTTTTCATAACGTTCACCAATATTGGTGCCAATTGATATATATACGTCATTCATTAGAAGTCACCTCTAGTTATCTCAACTGAAACTTCTTTGTAATAACCATGGATTGGCGGATCTGGTTTAATCAGCTCAACTCGTACACCTTTGACCTTGTCAGGATATGCAGTGAGAATACTATTAGCGATTTTCGCAACAAGGGCTTCAATTAGTTTAAAAGGCTCGCCCTCAACGATATCACGACAAAGCGCATACACTTCAGCATAATTCACTGTATACGTTAAATCATCTGTGTCACCCGCTTTAGTCATATCAACCGCTAGTGAAACATTGGTGCGGAAGCGTTGACCAAGTGTTGTTTCTGCTGCTAAAACACCATGATAGCCATAAAACTGCATGTCCTTTAAATGAATATAGTCCATTACGCTTCCCCCTTGTAAATACGTTTACCAACTAACACATCAGCCATGTGTGCAGCACGAGCCATTTCTTTCACATCGTGCACACGGATTAGATGACAGCCTTTTTCAATGCCATAAACAACAGTTGCACATGTTCCTTCAATCCGTTCTTCTACAGGAAGCTGCAATACATTGCCAATCATTGACTTACGCGAGGTTGCTAATAACACAGGGTATCCCATATTCACTAAATCCGCTAGATGCTGCATCATTGCAATATTTTGAGTTGTTGTTTTAGCAAAACCAATGCCTGGATCCAATATAATATGAGAATCTTGCACACCAGCCTTCTTCGCAATAGCAATACTCTGTTCTAAATCCGCTTTGGCTGTTGCCCAAAAATTACTTCCATAATCTTTGTTTTCGCGATTATGCATTAAAATAATCGGTACATTTAGTTCCGCAGCAACTTCTGCAATGGTAGGTTCTGATTTGGCACCCCAAATATCATTAATAATATGAGCACCCGCTTCAATCGCCGCACGCGCTACTTTTGCTTTATACGTATCAACCGAAATAATAGCTGGTACTTCCGCTACTAGTGCCTGAATAACCGGAACAATGCGCGCAATTTCATCCTCATCAGAAATACGCTCATAACCAGGGCGTGTCGATTCACCGCCAACATCAATAATTTTCGCACCTTCAGCAACCATCTTTTTAGCCTGCTCTACAGCGGCCTCAACGCTATTGTATTTTCCACCATCTGAAAAAGAGTCTGGCGTGACATTTAAAATACCCATAATAAATGTTTCACTGTTATAATCTAAAGTAATCCCATTAATTGTTAACGGAGTTGTATAGTTTTCTAGCATTTTAATGCTCCTTCTATTGTTGTTCCACCTCTTTGATAAACGCCTCATGTAAACGTAAATAAATCGGTCCTTTATTGCCTAACAACTGAATATCTTCTAACTTGCAAATCGGAACAAGCTCTTGCACAGAGTTTGTAATAAAACATTCGCTCCCTTGCTCCACATCGTTTTTAGTAAATAAACCTTCTCGTATTTCCATACCTACTGACTGCGCATGTTCTAGTATCCACGCTCTCGTAATACCAGGTAAAATACCCGCTTCTAAAGAAGGCGTATATAGTATATCATCTTTCACCCAAAATATATTTGAAGTGACACCTTCAGCCACATAGCCCTCCTCTGTTAAAAAGAAACCTTCCTGCATGGCTAAAGAGGACATTTCAAACCTCCCTAAAACGTTATTGCCATAATGATGCGATTTAACACGCAAAGTACCTTCAGGAGTATTCCGTCTTACCTCTAACCATTGCGCTGTTTTTTCCTTACCACGAGGAGTATCAGGCAACTCTTTCCGAAAGACGATTACATTGGGTTGTGTATACTCGCTCGGTTGCAAGCCTATACTGTGCTCCCCAGCAGATACATTTAAACGAAAATAACCATCTTGCCCACCGGCGGCTAAATTTAGTTGTTCAATAACAGCTAGTAAATCCTGTTGTGTATAAGGCATATGAATATGGAACTGCGTAAGTGCCGCTTGTAATCGTTCCATATGCGCTTCCCAAAATAATACCTTCCCATTGTAAGTACGCAACGTCTCGAAAAAACCTAAGCCATATAAAAAACCATGGTCAAATGGTGAGATTCGCAATTCCTCCGCTGTTACATAGGTCCCGTTCAACCAGCACTGCATATTATTTCGCTCCTTCTACATACAATTCGATAAAATGACGTAGAAGCTTTTTCCCCTGTTCCGTCATAATAGATTCTGGATGATATTGAACTCCTTCGATTGGATACTCTTTATGTCGAATCCCCATAATTTCTCCTTCTGCGGTCCAAGCTGTCACATCAAAACAGGCTGGTAAGCTTTCTTTTTCCACAATAAGCGAATGATATCGTGTTGCTTGAAATGGATTGGGCATACCTGCATGTAGACCATTTTCCGCATGCAACACCGGAGACGTTTTACCATGCATTAAACGTTCTGCACGAATAACATGCCCCCCAAAAACTTGAGCTATTGCTTGATGTCCAAGACACACCCCTAAAATAGGAATATTTCCCGCGAAATATCGAATGATGTTTAGACTTTCACCAGCTTCGTTCGGACTACAAGGTCCAGGAGAAATCACAATCATATCGGGCGCAAGTTTTTCAATATCCGCAATTGTTAGCGAATCATTTCTTTTCACAATTAACTCATGTCCAAATTCTCCAAAATACTGCACAAGATTATATGTAAAAGAATCATAGTTATCAATCATTAAAATCATTTTGCTCGCTCCTCTGCCATTGCCTTAGCCTGCCACATAGCTTTTGCTTTATTTAAAGATTCTTGGTATTCTCTTTCCGGAACAGAATCAATGACAATTCCTGCACCAGCTTGGATATGGGACATTCCATCTTTAACAAATGCTGTTCGTATTACAATATTCAATTCCATATCTCCTGTATAGCCTAACCAGCCGATGGAACCCGTATATAACCCTCGACGGACTGGTTCTAATTCTTCAATAATTTCCATCGTACGAATTTTAGGTGCACCTGTAATCGTCCCACCTGGGAACATCGCTCGAACAACATCCGCATTGGTCTTTCCTTCAGCTAGTTCGCCACGGACATTTGACACAATATGCATGACATGTGAATAACGTTCAATGACCATAAACTCATCGACCTCCACTGTACCGTACGTGGATACTCTCCCTAGGTCATTACGTTCTAAATCAACGAGCATCACATGTTCTGCTCGCTCCTTCTCGTTATCAATTAACTCCTGTGCCAACGCAATGTCTTGTTCATCAGACTTTCCTCTCGGACGCGTTCCTGCTATTGGTCGTGTTGATAACTCCTTACCATGGCGTTTCACCAATAGCTCTGGCGAACCCGACACAACCGCAAATTCAGGGGCTTCAATATACGCCATATATGGCGAAGGATTAAAGGTACGTAACGCTTCATAAACATCCATTGCTGTAGCATTTAGTTTTTTCGATTGACGGACTGATAAATTCACTTGAAACACATCACCTTGTGTTATATAGCTTTGAATTTTCTTCACAGCAGCTTCAAAGTCCGTTCCTGCAAATGACACAAGCAGCTCACTTTCATCATTTACCACTTCAACAGCATTTGTCTTTTCGAACTTTCTTAACTGCAAACCTTCCTGTGCCGCTACTTGCCAAGTATGTGCTCGCTCTTCAAGGTTCACATCACAGTTAGCTAACTTCATAAACGTTACTTCATTTGTCTTAACATCATGTACTGCCCAACAATCAAATAAATAAAAATAAATATCTGGTACCTTTAAATCATCTGTTGCTAGTTCTGGCAGCTCCTCAATTTTCCGTGCGTAATCGTATGACACAAAACCGATTGCGCCTCCTTGGAAAACAGGCAGTTTAGCATCATAAGTTAATTGATAGTTCGCTACTAACTGTTCTAATAAATCAAGTGGCTCCCCGTATAACATTTCGCGAGCGCCATCTCTCCACTCAATAAGCAAACCACCCGCAATTGATTGAGCAGTTGCTAATGGCTGCCAAGCAGCGATCGAATAGTGCCCCCCACGTCCACTCTCTAAAAATACATGGGCTTTTTCATCTGTCGTTTGCTTTTTATAGCTATAAAAAAACGCGTCTGCGTCCATTTTTACTGATTTCGTAGATAATGTATTCACGTTGCTCTTCCCCTTTGGATCATATGATGTGATTCCATCTTAACGTGAAAAATGCAGAGATGCGAATTTTTTTTGCTTCTAAAATAAATAACTATTAACGTCACTTCTTACTACAACCGCTTGCCAATACTGTCGTTTTTAATGGCACTATTTCTTGCTCAAAAGATGTTCCATACGGACGTTCTGTATAATTAAAAATTTTTCTAAACATGTTGCCAAGCTAAAATGCGTATATGAATTTATTAATTGATTGTAGTGAACGCTTGCTCGAGTCCTGCGTGATAAGCGCAAAGACTACTTAAAACCCGCCTACAAAAAGCAAGTAACCCCCTTTAAGGGAATCAACCTGCGCGCAGAATTTGACGTCACAGCTATTCCATAAAGAAAAAACTGTAGGCACACTCTCAATTTTTTGAGATTGCCTACAGTCTATAAGACTCCCTAATAGGAGGATATCATGTTGTCTGAAAATTAGTCTTCAAATTGGTATAAAGGTGTAGATAGGTAACGCTCACCATTTGAAGGTACGATTGCAAGAACATTTGAGCCCTTACCTAAGCGTTTTGCTGTCTCAATTGCTGCATAAATCGCTGCACCTGAAGAAATACCGCATAGAATACCCTCTTCACGCGCTACTTTACGTGCTACTTCAAAGGCAATTTCATTTTCTACAGGGAATACTGAAGAATAAACGTCCGTATCTAGAACAGAAGGTACGAATCCAGCACCAATCCCTTGGATTTTATGCGGACCTGGTTGACCTCCTGAAAGTACTGGAGAATCTTTTGGCTCAACAGCAATAATTTCAATATCTGGGTACTTCTCTTTTAATACGCTACCAGCACCAGTAATTGTACCACCTGTACCAACACCAGCAACAAATCCATCTAATTTCAAGCCGTCAAAAGCTTCCACGATTTCTGGCCCTGTTGTTAAACGGTGAACAACTGCGTTTGCTGGGTTAGTGAATTGCTGAGGTAAAAAGTATCCGTGCTCTGCAGATAACTCTTCCGCCTTTGAAATGGCACCTTTCATGCCTGCTGGTCCAGGTGTTAACACTAGATCAGCACCATAAGCACGCAGTAAATTACGGCGCTCTAAACTCATTGTTTCTGGCATTACTAAGATTGCTTTATAGCCCTTAGCTGCAGCAATCATTGCTAATCCAATTCCTGTATTACCAGAAGTAGGTTCAATAATCGTACCACCTGGTTTTAACGTTCCGTCTTTTTCAGCAGCTTCAATCATCGCCAACGCTAAACGGTCTTTTACTGAGCTCCCTGGGTTAAAATACTCTAATTTAACATATACAGTACCTTCATTTTCACCTGTTGCATGATTTAATTTTACAATTGGTGTTTTACCAACTAATTCAGCTACTGAGTTCGCTAATCTACTCATTTATTATTCCACTCCTAATCCCTACTAATTTTATAGGTTTTACTTATTTTGTATTTTATCAATTTTCCAGTTGCATTGTCAATCAATAAAGCTTATATTTTCAGAATATTTATTTGAAGCCAGAAAGTACGTTACTTTCTGGCTTCCTTTTATCATTTCTTTTCTTCACCATAATACCAAGTCGCCTTAAATTCAGACCAAAATGCTTCGGGTGTTATAGATTGTTGCAATTGCTCCAACGCAAGCTCCCGTTCGATATGTTCTTTCACATCGTCATATGTAAAGGATTGACCTTCTATTACTTCTTGAACTTGCACGATTCCGTAATGGCCATTATCTAACTTAAATACCTTACTAATTTCATTTGCCGATAAAGTTTTAACCGCCTTTAACAGAGCTGGATCAATATTACCTTGCTCTTCTGTTAAGAAGCCGATGTCTCCACCTAAGCTAGCCGATGCACTGTCAATTGAAATTTCACGTGCCAGCACAGAAAAATCAGACCCATTTTTTAGTTCACTTAGCGCTTCTTCAGCAGCTTTTTTTGAGTCTACCTCAATAAAATTTGTACGATAACTTGTTTCAGTATTATATAATGCTTTATTTTCTTCATAGTATTTTTTTATACTGTCTTCTTTAATCACTACATCTTTTGTTAGTACTTTATCTAAAATAAGCTCCGAGCGAATTTTCTGCTTTAACTGGTCAGCCGAAAGATTTTGCAATGCTGTATCGAATTTATCTTGAGCTGAACGCATTAAGGCAAGTTCTAAATCAATCTCTTGATTCGACACTTTTATTTTATATTTATCAGCAGCCTTTTCCATAACAGATTCATTCACTAAGTTTTGGAGAGTTTCTTTACCATAGCGTTCTTCCATAGCAATCATCCAGTCTTGGCGTGTTATTACATCGCCATCAACGGTAGCGACTTGTTCGTCGCTACCAATTTCCTGACCTTTATTTGGAATTAACCAAGCAATAAACCATAAAAAATTCCCTAGTAATAATATAGCAATAACTATTAAAGCCGGTTTTGTTTTTAAACGGCGTTGCAATAAGGGCGTTTGGTTGGGTGTTGAAGATGTCTGTGGTCTCCGATTACGCGTTGAGCTCATCGATAAAACCTTCTAGTTCTTCTTTTGAGAAATGATATGTTTCTAAACAGAAGTGACATTGCGCTTCAGCCGCACCATCTTCATCAATCATTTCTTGAATTTCCTGCGAACCCAAACCTAAAATTGCTGCACCAAATCGCTCTTTTGAACATTGACATTTAAATTCAACCGGCATTGAATCTAAAATTTGGACTTTTCCTTCTCCTAATACAGCCTCTAAAATTTGCTCTGGCGTATAGCCCTTTTCAATCATTTTCGATACAGGCTCTAGCGTCGCTAAATGTTGCTCGATTGCATCAATTGTTTCTTCTTCACAGCCCGGCATCAGTTGAAGAATAAAGCCGCCCGCTGCTAGAATAGAATTATCTGGATTTACTAGTACACCAAGTCCCACAGATGAAGGTACCTGTTCAGATGTTGCAAAATAGTAAGTAAAATCTTCTGCAATTTCTCCAGATATGATTGGTGTTTGACCAGAGAACATATCACGTAAGCCCAGGTCCTTGACAATCGTTAACGCACCTTCCGTGCCGACACCAGCTCGTACATCCAATTTACCTTGTTCGTTTAAATCAAAATGCACATGTGGATTTGTTACAAAACCACGGACTTCGCCTTGAGCGTTACTGTCAATTACCATAGGACCGATTGGACCATTACCTTCGATTTTAATCGTAATCTTTTCTTGACCTTTTAACATAGCTCCCATCATGACACCAGCAGTCATGGAACGGCCAAGAGCTGCTGACACAACTGGCCATGTATTATGACGGCGTTGTGCTTCTCCTACAGTGGCTGTTGTACAAGCAGCGAATACACGCACCTGCCCATTAAATCCTAAACCTCGAACTAAATAATCTTTCATAAATGAAAAGTCCCTCTTTTCTTATTGGTTACGTTTATATAACTTATATAAACCTTTTAATGTTAAAAATGGATCGACGACATCTATTACTTGCGTCTCCCCAGCAATTAAATTGGCTAATCCTCCAGTTGCAATCACAAGCGGCTCTTCTTTACTTTGTGCCTTCATGCGATTAACAATGCCCTCCACTTGTCCAACAAAACCATAAAAAATGCCGGCCTGCATCGCAGAAACGGTTGTTTTTCCAACAATATGTGTAGAACGAAGAATTTCAATACGTGGTAATCGAGCTGCCTGCGTATAAAGTGCCTCCGTTGAAATTGAAATACCTGGAGCAATAGCACCGCCCATATAATCGCCTTTTTCATTCAAATAACAATATGTTGTTGCTGTACCAAAATCCACAATAATTAACGGTGCTTTATATGCATCGAGCGCTGCTATTGCGTTTACGATTCGATCCGAACCAACCTCTCGTGGGTTTTCATATTTAATATTTAAACCTGTTTTGACACCGGGGCCAACGACCAATGGTTTTTTCCGGAAATATTTTTTGCACATTGCTTCTAACGAAAACATAATCGGCGGTACAACCGAGGATATAATAATGCCAGTAATTTGTTCAAATGAAATGCCTGCATGGTTAAAAAAAGCGAGTACTTGCATCGCATATTCGTCTTCCGTTTTATGAAGATCCGTAACCATTCGCCAATGAAAAGCGAGCTGATCATTTGTATCATAGACTCCCAATACAATATTTGAATTTCCTGCATCCAATACTAAAATCACGGCCGATGCCTCCATATCAAATTCGCCCCCATGAAACCGACTGAGTTTCATTACTATCAACAAACGTTTGTTTGTGTAACTTCACTTCATCGAACTAGAGGCGCTTATTTTCAGTTTAAGAAGGCGCTTCGCTGAACACCAAATAAAGTTTGAACACTTTAGAAAATGATACCACACTTTTAAGCCAATGAAATAGCATTCCTACTTACGATAAAAGGAGCCACCCTACATTTTAGAAGGTAGCTCCGTAACCATTATTTAAAATTAAATTTTTCAGGGTCTGGTCCGCAACGCAAACCGTCATTCATAGCATCTAATTGCGCCATTTCTTCATCAGCTAACGCAAAATCAAAAACATCTAAGTTTTCTGTCATACGTGATGGTGTCATTGTTTTTGGGATTGTTACAACACCATGTTGAACATCATATCGCAAAACGATTTGTGCTGGTGTTTTGTTGTATTTACTTGCTAACTGTTGAATTAACGCTTCCTCCAACAAAGAACCATTCATTAATGGTGACCATGCTTCAACTTGAATAAGATGTTCTTTACAATAATTACGTACTTCTTCCTGTGTCAGATGGGGGTGAAATTCTATTTGATTGATAACAGGAATAACCGTCGTTTCTTTTAATAAATGTTCTAAATGATGTACATGAAAATTGCTGACACCGATGGAACGAACACGCCCGTCCTGATAAATTTTTTCAAGCGCTTTATATGCCTCAATATAGCTTGTATCTAAACCTGGCCAATGAATTAAATATAAATCTAAATAATCTAAACCTAATTTTTCTAAACTGCTAGCGTATGCGGCTAGTGTCTCTTCATAAGAAAGTCCGTCATTCCAAACTTTTGAAGTTATAAAAAGCTCCTCACGTGCAACGAGACCTTCATCAATTGCTGCGCGAATTCCACGCCCAACGCTTTCCTCATTACGATACACTTGTGCAGTATCTATGCTACGATAGCCTTTTGCGATAGCCGTTTTAACAGCTTCAGCCAAATCATCTCCATCTGGTACACGGAATACACCATAGCCTACTAAAGGCATTTCTAGTCCATTATTCAATGTTACGTTTTCCATGTTCAACACTCCTATCCATTATGCAGACGCATAACATACTATTTACATCGTAATGCTTCATGCAAAAAAAAAGCAAAGAAAAAGACTGCTTATGAAAATTTCATAAGCAGTCTTTTATGTGATTAATCACGTTTTTCGTCGATCCCTTTAGGAGCATCCTTTTGGTCGAAACCTTCTTTTGGTAAATCCGCTGTTGTTGGATTTGGCGCTTCGCTTAGCAATTCTTTTTCAAGAACAGGTTTACCGACTTTTTCTAAAGTTGGTTGTGCTTCAGCTTTAGGCGCTTGTTCTACAACGTTTTCCACCGCTTCAGGTTCTGGTAAAACACCATGATCACGTAAATGTTCGATTTCTTGCGCATTTAATGTTTCTTTTTCCATTAAAGTATTCGCAATTAAATCAAGTAAATGGCGTTTTTCTGTCAGAATACGTTTAGTACGTTCATACTGCGTATCGATAATTTTTTGCATTTCTTTATCGATTTCATAAGCAATTGAATCTGAGTAGTTTTGATCAGAGTTGAAGTCACGACCAAGGAATACATTCCCACCTTGACTTGACCCAAATTGCATCGCACCAAGATTTTCACTCATACCATATTCTGTAACCATTGCACGTGCAATGCTTGTTACCTTTTGGAAGTCATTATGAGCCCCAGTAGATACTTCACCTAGCACGATTTCTTCAGCTACACGACCACCAAGAAGTCCCGCAATACGGTCTAACAGCTCTTGTTTTGTTGTGAAGAAACGTTCTTCCTTCGGTAACATAATCGCATAACCACCCGCTTGACCACGTGGTACGATTGTTACTTTATGAACTGTATCTGCTTCATCAAGCTCTAGACCAACAACAACGTGACCCGCTTCATGGAAGGATACAAGCTTTTTCTCTTTTGCAGAGTAAACGCGGCTCGCTTTCGCTGGACCTGCAATAACACGGTCAGATGCCTCATCAATATCGGCCATATTAATCGTACGTTTACTTTTACGTGCTGCTACAAGTGCAGCTTCGTTCAATAAGTTTTCTAAATCCGCACCCGAGAAGCCTGGTGTACGTTGTGCTACAGCTGCTAAATCGACTGAATCCGAAAGAGGCTTATTGCGAGCATGCACTTTTAGAATGGCTTCACGACCTTTTACATCAGGATGTCCTACTGTAATTTGACGGTCAAAACGACCAGGACGTAATAACGCTTTATCTAAAATATCTGGACGGTTTGTTGCCGCGATAATAATAATCCCTTCGTTTGCACCGAAGCCATCCATTTCAACTAATAATTGGTTCAATGTTTGCTCACGTTCATCGTGACCACCGCCAAGACCAGCACCACGCTGACGACCTACAGCATCAATTTCATCAATGAAAATGATACATGGAGCATTTTTCTTCGCATTTTCGAATAAATCACGCACACGTGAAGCACCTACACCGACAAACATTTCTACGAAGTCAGAACCTGAAATCGAGAAGAATGGTACGCCAGCTTCACCTGCTACTGCACGAGCAAGTAATGTTTTACCTGTACCTGGAGGACCTACAAGTAAGATACCTTTTGGAATACGAGCACCTATTTCAGTGAATTTGCGGTGATCCTTTAAGAAATCAACGACCTCTACAAGTTCCGCTTTCTCTTCATCTGCACCCGCTACATCAGTAAAACGAACTTTTTTCTTTTGGTCATCATATAGCTTAGCTTTACTTTTACCAAAGCTCATTACTTTATTGCCGCCACCTTGAGATTGACTCATTAGGAAGAAGAATAAGAAGATGATAATGATGAATGGAATAATACCTGTAAAGAACTGTACCCATCCACTCGTTTCTGGTGCTTTCAAGAAATCTATATTGCTATTCTTATCCTTAGCAGCTTCATCGATTCGATCCATCAATGATTGGTTATCGCGTGGAAGATTCACTGTGAAACTTTCGCCTTTTTCATAACCTTTCATGGAACCTTCAACAATATATACTGATTTATCAGGTTGAATTTTTGCTTCTGTAATTTCATTCTTATCAAGAGCTTCTAAAAACTCTGGGTAAGTAATTTCTTTCGTCGGCGATTTACCGCCATTGAAAGTACCAAATATACCAATGATCACTAGGAAAATCAGTAAATAGAATATGGTATATCGAAATATTCGATTCATCTCCAGCCTCCTCATTACAAACAGAAAAATTATAAGTAAAATCTTAACATATCATGATTTCATCATACAACGAAAAGCCTTACTTAAAAAAAGTTTCGTTCGAATTTTGTCGAAATCTAAACATATTTACTCCCACTAATTACAATCCCAGCGAATTTGCAACCGGTAATCCTCTTTTGGCGCAACTTTCGATGCGTCCGAAATTGAATTGTTTTTTTCAATCTACCTATGTCATCCGCTGGAGGCTTAACTTGTACCCACGCATCTATGCGAGCGGGCTAAGTCATTAAAATGAATAAACTTCTGGCTTTAAAATACCGATATATGGTAAATTGCGGTATTTTTCAGCGTAATCTAAACCATAGCCAACAACAAAGCCATCGGGAACTTTGAAGCCAACATAATCAGCAGAAAGGTTTACTTTTCGTCCTGATGGTTTGTCTAAAAGGGTAACAATTTTAATGGATTTTGCTTTACGGTATTTAAATAGATCTACCAAGTAGCTTAGCGTTAACCCGCTATCAATGATGTCCTCGATAATTAATACATCACGACCCTCAACACTTGTGTTTAAATCCTTTAAAATTTTCACTTCACCAGATGAAACTGTTGCATTACCATAGCTAGATACATCCATAAAATCTAGCTCAATAAAAGAATCAAAACGTTTCATTAAGTCTGTCATGAAGGGCATCGCACCTTTAAGTACGCCGACAGCTAACGGGAATGAATCTTGATATTCCTCTGTCAATTGGGCACCTAGCTCAGCGATTCTTTCTTGCAGTTGTTCTTCTGTAATCATAATTTTTTCGATGTCATTTTGTAACATATTGATTCCTCCTCGTGTGTATCAAAAACTTTCAACCTGTATGTAGGTGAAATATTTTACAAAGACCATTAGTCTACGATGAGCACTGTATCATCGCTTGGTTGCGGCGTAGTTGAAAAATAAACACCCATACGCACACCAATTACCGCTACGACCTCGTTAGATTGAGAACTCAGTAACGGCCAGCTATTTCGCTCATTTAAAGGAATCTTTTCATCTATAAAAAGGCGAGATAAACGTTTTGGCTTATCCATTCCTTTTAACAGCATTCGGTCTCCTTCCTTACGTGCCCTAATATAGAGTGGAAGTGTAAGTTTATTAGCGTTAAAGTAAAAAAGTTGTGCACTATCTGTAAGCAATTCGGATGCTAATTCAGACAGCTTAACGACAGATAGACGGACACCATTTTTTAATGTTGTCCTATCATTAGCAGTTAAAACAATTCCTTTTTCAGGGTAAATTTCACTTTCTAATGATTCGCTTTTCTGAATCGTCAATTTGCCATAACGGCGAACTGCCATAAAACCTTCTGGTAAGTGAACTTCTGCATACCCAGATGTTGTTTCACAAAGCTTTAAAAGCGAAGTTAAGATAGCATAACTTTGTATCGTATTTGAATCTTTGTAAAGATAGTTTAATAGTATTAAAATGAGCCTCCTTTGTAAAGCAGGTGCTACCATTTCAAATGCTTCTATCTCCATACTATACATATTTTCTTTGTATATTTTTACTGTTTTTGAAAATATGTCTTGTGCCAGTGTCATTAAGTACGCATCATCCTCTTGCAAATGCTTTGTAAATCGACTCGTCTGCTCAGCTACACGTGGGTTTTCCGCCTCCAATAGGGGTACTACGTGGTGTCTATAACGATTTCTTACGTAGGAGTCTTTCAGATTGCTCGCATCTTCACGATAATTCAAACCCTGCTTCCGTAAATATTCCCTTATTTCGGACTTTGTAACCGTTAAAAACGGACGAATTAATGATTTTCCTGCAAAAATACGCTTTGGACGAATACCTTGCATACTATTCATCGTAGCATTTTTCGTCAGGGCCATTAATACTGACTCCAGTTGATCGTCCGCATGATGTGCAGTTACAAGCTTGGTTGCCATCGTTTTATGTATGACTTCTGCAAAATAACGATAGCGTTCTCTACGACAAACTAACTGTGAGTTGCCATTTTCCAGCGCTAAAATTTCTGGAATAGGAATGGCTGTTGCATGCAACATAACGCCATATTTATCGCAATAGCGTTGGACAAAAGCTCTATCCTCAGCGGATGCCTCGCCTCTTAACATATGATCGACATGCACTGCCTCGACCTCAATGCCCCATTGCTCTTTAGTTTTCACAAAGTAATGGAGTAGTGCCATTGAATCTACACCACCCGAAACGGCGACGAGAAGATGGTCGTCTTGCTGTAATAATTGCTCTTCATCAATAAATTGTTTGACCTTTAATTCAAATGACAAACGCTTCTCCTCCCCTTTTCGTTTCTTTTTACGAAGATTTACTCATGGAATATTGAGCTGGTTTAAATACTGCCCATGTTGGCACGACGTGGGTAACTTCTAACATCAATACTGTACAGTCATCCTCTATTGCATAATACGATTGGAAGGACTGCATGATTGTTGTTAATTTATCTTGTATGGTTTTATTTGTGCTTGCTACCTGCTGTGCGAATGCTAAAAAGGATTCTTCTTGCTCATCCCAATCGGCAATGCTTGAAAACAGACCATCGGAATGCATCAGTATGACATCGCCCGCCTTGAGCTTTCTTTTTTCAGCTTCAACCGCCGAAATTGACAAAAACCCAACAGGTGCTGCGTTACTCTCAACTTTCAATACCTCTTTGCCTCGTAAAATATAGGTGGACATGCCTCCCGCCTTCCACGACCATAAATCGCCATGTTGTAAATCGACTAGAGCAAAGTCGAGCGTAGCGTACATATCATCCTGTTGCTTAAGAGACATCACATAATGCAAGGTATGCATCGCTGTCTCGGGATTCATATTGAAATTCAAACATTCCCGCATTAAATGAATCAATTTCCTACTCTCATGCTGTGCTTCTTTACTCTGCCCCATTCCATCAGACAACAAGATGGCAAATAACCCCGGATGCAATTGGAATAGCGCGTGTGAATCACCAGAATAGAGCGTTGCATCTTTTGACATGCTATATATATCATACTCTACTTCAAAGCTAATAGCTGATCTAAAGCTTACTTGAATGTGACGAAATGGTACATCACACGCAACAACTTTATCAATTTCAAACGGTTCTTCAAAAATATCGTATAAAATTGGCAAAATCATACGCTCTGCTACTGTTGTATCCTCTTCCCAATTAACACGTGCAGGAGCTAGTGCGCATACGATTTTTCGCGCGCCCGCCTTATTGCTCAGCACATCAAGCTGAAAACACTCGATATGAGCATCCTTCAAGCGTTGAATAATATCCTTCTCTACGCTGACGAAAGAGATTGTTTCTTCTTTCATCTCTGCAATTAACTGATTAAGATGATTACTCATATCGCGTAACTGAAGGGCAATCATTTTTTTACCATGAAAATACTGTCCATTAATACGCTCCCTATACAGTTCCGTCTCCAATTCCTCGAAAATTTTGGTTGCTTTAACACATTTATATCGAATTTGTTCTTCCACCCGGTGGATAGACGATTCTTTCCCTACACCTTTCATATGAAACCAATCTGTCATAAGCTTGTCCATGCCATTATTTTGCGCGCCCCAGCACCGATCATGGCGAAAACAACTTAAACATGTATTCATAGGAGCCACTTCTTCTTTCACTGCTACAGGGGCTGTCATAAAGCGTTCAAATACAAGTTCTTTCATGAAATGAACGAAATGTTGAAAGTGCTCTAGCTTAAATGTAACATGCTCTGTCAACCAATGTTGCCTAGCTAATAACACTTCTTCACGTTGTGGAAAAAGCTTGTTACGCACTTTATCTGAATAGCTTTTAGGAAGAACTAAAAAAACCAAACTGCCTATAGCAATTGACGTGAAGTACACGCTATCTAATGGCAACGTTGCGTCATAAAATAAAAAAAACACACTCGGTAAAATGCTACCAATCGCTACACCAAATCTCCCTGCACGAGCCCCCATACCTGCACAAAGCCCTGTTAAGGTTGCAACCGACAACATCCCTGTAAAAGATAACTTTGCCACACCTATAAGTGCTCCTAATACCGCTCCTATTACAGTAGCTAGCGGCACACTTCCCACGGATGCACCAAAACAAATAAGTAGTTGTAATAAAAAAATGGGTAGAGAAAAATAGCTAATGACGACGGCTTGCATCCCCGTAAGCATAGCCGCAAATACAACTAATGCTGAGCCTAGCCGTTCATATGTCCAATGGCTTGTAAACCACTCATAGGAGTTAACAAAAAGCACTTGCATAAATAACGTCATAATGAGCGCTAACGCTACTTCACATCCTACATAAAATTGTACAAGCACTGGCGGAAGCCCTTGGTGCATTACTCCTTGCCATAATACTTGTACGATAAGTACAGCAAGTGAAACGGCAATACTTTGGGGTAACTGCCAATATCGGAAACGTTGTATACATTCATACATGCCTATTTGTAATGCTAGAATGAGGACTTGTCCGAAACCAAGGAAATAACAGCCTATTAAACCGCCTATTAAGACGAACTTCGCATACTCTTTATATTTACTGCGAATAATCGCCCAAAACGGGACAGAGAAAGGTACAGCTGCTTCAAACACCACAGATTGAGCTAAAAAAAAGGATGTTAAGAAAAATAGGGAACCTATCAGCAATTGCCTTTTTCTTGCCCCCGATTTTTGGTCGTCTACATTCGCTGTTTCATACCATTCAACACTAGTCATTACATAATCCCCTTTCTACACTTTTTCGTTATTATAAGAAATTATGTGTGGAAAGATTGTCTGACGATGGCAAAAAAAAATATAAACATTTCGACGAATACATATGCATAAATACGTTAATTGTCAGCAAGTACTAAAAAAATAGGATACTGTGCAAAATTACAGTAAATATTTTTCGGAATATTCTATTATTACGTGTTTTTATGGTGCTAACGTCATTTTTTGCGCTGATATTCATGCGCTCATGTTGTTTGTTCTCATGCAAATAGATGCTTTTTCATTTTTTTAAGATTTTTATTAAACTTTTTTCATAAAGAATATTGACACTTGGTTTAATGGATTGTATTATTTAACTTGTCCTTAAAAAAGAAATGCGGAAGTAGTTCAGTGGTAGAACACCACCTTGCCAAGGTGGGGGTCGCGAGTTCGAACCTCGTCTTCCGCTCCAATAACATTTCGGCGGCCTAGCTCAGCTGGCTAGAGCGTACGGTTCATACCCGTAAGGTCGGGGGTTCGATCCCCTCGGCCGCCACCATAATTGGCCCCTTGGTCAAGCGGTTAAGACACCGCCCTTTCACGGCGGTAACACGGGTTCGAATCCCGTAGGGGTCATACTGCAAAATGGCTTAGAAGTATTTTCTAAGCCATTTAAATTGTCGACAAAAGGCATCAAGAGTGAATTTAAACTCCTTGATGCCTTTTGTTATTTTTTGTGTTTTTAAAAATACTGAAGTGAATCTTTTGTAAACAAGAACCGATCTACATGTTGAGCACCACATGGCAAGCCCATCTTCAGCGAAAATCAACATCCATATTATTAGTTTACAATACCGTACAATTGGCATCAGCACTTTTAGTATGCCTCTTTTCTAAAACTGTGGCATACTTATGGTAAAATGCACATGTTATTAGGAGGTTACCTTTCTTTGAGTTTATTAACGAAAGCAGCTTTAATTTGCGGGAGTGGCTCTATGATTATTCTCGTATCCATACTCATTAACTTACCATTTGCTATACAAATATTTTTACTCCTTACTGGTCTAGTCGTAAGCGTATACGGCGTGTACTTGCTCGTAAAAATGGTGTCCCAGCCAGCGCAAAAGACAGTTAAAACAACACAGGAGCAACCTGCACCTGCTCCTAAGAAGAAGAAAAGACCAACCTCAACATTATAAGGTGTTTTCTTTATTTACGTAGTTTCAATCTTTTGGAATTACGTTTTTTTAACCCTTATCATTCCAAATGTACATATTCTATAGACTTTAAACCAAAAAAGATTAGCCTTTGTCATAAACAAAAGCTAATCTCCGTTCTATTTAATACACTTTTTCTACGATTAAAACAGTCAGCAAACTACCCTCTTCTAGCCCCGCGACCACCACGTTTTGACTCTGTAGCACGTTTTAATGTTGCTAAACGCTCATCACTATCTTTTAAGAAACGTGCCATTTTTTGCTCAAAGTTTTCCTTCGGCTGATGGCGTTCGTTACGATCGTTAGAACGATTGTCACGACGCGGACGTTGAGGACGCTCTGGTCTCTCAGCTTGAGGCTTTGCTTTACGGATTGAAAGACCAATCTTTCCATCCGCTTCAACATTCATCACTTTTACTTCAACTTCATCTCCAACTTTTAGATGCTCATTGATATCTTTTACATAATTGTCAGCAACTTCACTGATGTGTACTAAGCCTGTTTTGCCGTCTGGCAGCTCAACGAATGCTCCAAAATTTGTGATTCCTGTTACTTTACCTTGTACCTTGCTGCCTACTTCAATTGACATAAAAAAAATGCTCCTCCTTAAAAATTAAGCGACTCTTTTGAGCCATGTAATCAATTTAATCAAACTTTTTACTTCAATAAGTTTCTCTTTTCATTATATATAACTAAAAAAGAGTGTCAACAATACATAGCTTTTCAGTCGTCTTTTTTATCTTCCTTATCTGGCATAATGAAAATAATTTCACCTTCCTCAGATAAGAAGTACTCTTTTCGCAATAACTTTGCAATATACTCATCATCTTCTAATTGTTTAATTTTAAGATTAAGTGAATCCTGTTCCTCTTTTACCTTCATCAAATGCTGATTGGCTTCTTCTTTTTTCTTTTCCTTTGCAGCTAGCGTTTCAGACTGATGGGCAAGTACATTTAAGAGAAAGGCGATGATAACGACTGGCGCAATCGCAAAAAAGACAATACGACGCATTTTTCGTTTACGCGATTGCACTTTACGATTTATAGCTTTATCCGTGTTACGGACATAGTCATTATCAAGCTTGGTGTAGTTTTTCTGTTCATCTTTTGATGAATGACGTCTAGTCATGCCCGCACCTCCGAAGTTATTGTTGTCTTTTATTATACTTGATATATCGAATTTTTTTTAATAAAGTGTAGGACAAATACGAATAAATTTTGACAAAAGGCCTTAAGACGAACGTAGCAATTTTAATGAATATCTGTATTATTTGTCGAATAATAGCGATTATTACTCGGACAATAAACCAAAAAGGTCTCCATGTTATATTCACTACGATGCGTGCCATGAAACGTAAAAAGGTTTGAAAAAAAGTCTGATATAAAAATATACCAGCAATCTGCGCTAGCGGGTCGTAAGCCCGCCACGCGCCGTCTTTTAGCCAAAATAATAAATAATACGTTAACCCTCCAAGCAGAATCCATGTCAGCAGCTCTAACACCATCATCCACTTTCGGAGGCTTGACTTTTTTGGAGTTGAAAAAACTATGAGCCTTACACTATCAATAATAAATCCCACTGCTATACCGCTCACAACCATGACTAATAGCTGAACGAATTGCTGACTAACAATCATCCAAACAATTTATGAAGGAAACCTTTCGAGAAGCCACTTTCCTCCTCGTCATACTGCAAGGTTTTTACAGTTCCTTCAAGTGTCAATAACCCTTTGTCAACATCTAAGTGAACGATATGCAGTTCCTCTCCACGAATCAATAAATGCCCTTGGGACGTCTTGATAAAAAACTCTTCCTGATCAAAGCGTTCAATTGATTTTACAGAAGTCATGTCCATTCTTTTACGATTACGAATCGTTAAAATATGCTCTCCAGATGGAATTGTGTAACGATTACTTTCTTGATGTAGCGTCATTTTTTTCCTCCTTTAGTCGTCCTAGCTTCTGTTCACTTTATGCGGACAACCTTCAAAGCATGACAAACTTTATGGAAGTTGCCTTACTTTTAAGAAGAAAAATTTATAACGGTACCTATTCTGCTATCCGTTCACTTTGGTAAAACTGCCATCTGATTGCTGGCAATTGAGCACAAATCTATATTATCACTAGCACCTTATCGTCTTTTTAGCTAGCGTTTTGCCCGCCTATATTAGCGGCAAGTATCTACTAAAGTAATTTTCATTAGTCCTCATCATCAATAAATTCAGGCTCAACCTTTTCAAGACGCTCTTCTTTTAAAATTGTAAACATCTTTGCAGCATCTTCTTTTTTCACTGTATCACGCAATTCTTCCACACGTGCCGTGACAATTTTTTGACCGAAGCGAATCGCTAATTCATCGCCAGCCTTCACACTGCTACTAGCCTTCGCTACTTTACCATTAATAGTAATACGGCCTTGGTCAGCGACTTCTTTTGCTAACGTACGTCGTTTGATTAATCGTGAAACTTTTAAAAATTTATCTAATCGCATGTTTTTACTCCTTCTCAAGCTGCTTGGCTTCATCCCAAAAAGCATCTAATTGTTCTAGTGTATAATTTGAAAATGGCTGACCGCTCGCCTTTACTTTCGCTTCAACATAGCCAAAACGTCGTGCAAATTTCTCATTTGCATGCAACATTGCTTCTTCAGGTGATAGCTTATAAAAGCGCGCTAAGTTTACAAGTGTAAACAAAACATCTCCAAATTCATCGAGTCGTGTTCCATTAGACCCTTTCGCCACTTCCTGACGAAATTCCTGCCACTCTTCCGCAAACTTATCCCAAGCACCTTCTACATCTGGCCAATCAAAGCCAACTTTTGCAGCCTTTTTTTGATAATTGTATGCCGTTTGCAACGCGGATGACGCGCGGTATTCTTCTTCCAGCAGTGACTTGTCACTCATACCCTTTTCTTCAGCCTTTATCGCTTCCCAATTAACGACAACACCGTCTGCATCCTCCACTGATACATCGCCAAATACATGAGGATGTCGACGAATCATTTTTTCACTAACGGAAGCCAACACGTCCTCTAGTGTGAAGTAGCCTTGGTCTTCTCCAATTTGTGCATGTAAAAATACTTGTAGTAACACATCTCCAAGTTCTTCAATCATTGCAAAATCATCTTCTGCATCTACAGCCGCCAAATATTCATGTGCTTCTTCCAGTAAATATTTTTTAAGTGATTCATGTGTCTGTTCTCGGTCCCACGGGCAGCCGTTTGGCCCACGTAAAGTAGCAATTATTTGGCGGAATGTTGTCCAATCACGTAAAGCCTCTTCCTGTGATGTGACTGGCGGTACATAAACCGTTGTTAAATTATTTACTTCAACGCTTTGATCTAGCTCATACAGTGGCACTGTTACAAGCTTTTCTTGTGAGGAACCCGCTGCTGTAACAACGGTTACCGGATATTCATCATGATATTTTTCCATCAATGTCAGCTTTACTTCAGATGCACTAAATGTATCATATACTTGCGCAATTAAAATGTGCTGACGCATATTAATGTCATGCATGGAAAAGCTAGTGCCATCTAGTAATTGAAAGCCCTCAATCGGATCGATTTTTAACGCACCAAAAATAGGATCTAAGAAGCTTTGTCCGCCTTCAATCACTACCTTCACTTTACCTTCATCCGCAGCTTCAATCAGTAATTGCACTGTTTGCTCTGCCACTAGCGGATGACCTGGCACAGCATACATCACATCTCCAATTTTAGTCGCTTCAATTAATCGTTGTGCAATTTCTTCATACACTGGCTGGAACGTATGATGCTTTTCATAAATTGCATCAAAGCTTTCAAACTGTAAGCCTTCGTTAGCTAACTCATCTAATACAGGATGATCCACCGTCCGCACAAATAACTTTTCGGCTGCCATTAATTTTTTATAAACGCCCATTTGCAACTGACTGAAATCACCAGCGCCAAGACCAATTATTGTTAATGTATTATTCATTCATTCCACCTACTTCTTTCGATTTAACCATAGTTGATAAACTGCCATTCTGCGACCAAAAGGCAGTAGATACCATTCTTTTTCAGCCAGTACTCGTAGCTTGGCAATGCACGTAATCATAACAAATGCACCAATACAAACCGCACTAAAACCAGCAACCACTGCCACTAAACGTTGAGATAATAAACCATCTAATAAAGATGGGGTAATTTGAAGCCAAAGTATGACTGCTATTGCCATACATAATGATGCAATGCTAATCTTTTTGTAAAAACTAGCAGGTGCTAATTGCATACCCGTTAATTTTTTTAAGTAAAAAACAAGCGCTAATGCTGTGAACAACAGGCCCACATTATTTGCAATAGCAGCACCTAAAACACCAAATGTCCTAATTGTGAACACATTTAGCAGCACTTTCAACGAAAAACCTGTCAATAAAAACAGGGCTGGCTTTTTTAACTTCCCAAAACCTTGCAAAATCGCTGTAAATGTCAAAATAATAGACAACGGTACAATTTGGAGTACATATAGCATTAGTACTTCCGATAAAGCATCTGTTTTAAACAGCATTGTATTTATATAAGGCATCACTAATATTAACCCTAGTGAAGCAGCCCAGCCAAATAATATAGAAGCTCTATATGTCAACTGTATAAATGGCAACGCACTACGTCCATTTTGCTTATTTGACATATGGGCAACGAGCGGAACGATTGCTAGAGATAATGAGGCAGCAATGACAACACCAAGTTGCACTAATGGTTGTCCACGATCGTAAATCCCTTTCGTTTCCTTCGCTATCGTGTGGTCCATCCCGCTATCTATTAATAGCGAATAGATAGTAAAAGAATCGACTAGTTGATAACCAAGCAGTAATAAACTACTCATACTTACGCTTAAACTTAGTAGTGTCACTTCTTTTAACACCGGAAAACTGGCTAAGCGTTGTTGCTGTTTTCCTATAAATGAACCAAAGCGTTTTCTAAAGAGATACGCAATTAATAATAAGCCTACGCCTTCTCCAATAACAGTCCCGATAATCGCCATTTGGCCAGCACCGTAGAGAGATTTTGACGTCGCCATTATGATAAATGTACCGGTCAAAATAACAGAAACCCTTACCGTTTGCTCCAAAACTTGTGCATAAGCAATTGGCTCCATAATCCCTCTGGATTGAAAGCCTCCCTTAAAAATAGCAAGTGCCGGCATAACCAATACAATAAACGACCCCGTCCGTAGTAAAGGAGCAAGATTTGCATCTCCCATCATTTTTGCAATGACGTCAGCACCAGCAAATAATGCAACAAAAAATACCAGGGAGAGTACCGTTAAATAACGAAATATAATGCGCATAATGCTTCGTCTTGTCTGTGTACGCTCTTCCACATCGACCACACAATCATTATCTGCCAGCATTTTGGAAATTGCTACAGCAAAACCACTCGATGTCCATACTACAAATATGGATATTACAGGATACACTTGTTGGTAAATATAAAATCCTTCGTCACCTACAAGGTTTTGAAAAGGCACACGATAAATTGCGCTTAAAATCTTCACAATGAGTGCCGCAATGGTTAATAATGCTGCACCCTTCATGTAACTTTTCATACCAAATCGTTCCGACATACATTGTCCTCTTTCCTTCGTTTAACAATGCCAATAGTATAGCATACCTCAAAAGTTTGACGCTCACCTGAACAATCTTTGCTATCAGCGAAGCTTTATGTATACAAAAAAAGTTATTGTTCACCCTAAAAAGAGTTATGACAATAACTTTCGATGTTCATTAATTATTCATTTGTTTTGATAAGAAGTTAGCAGCTGTTTCCACAACTTTTACTTCTACTTCGCCAACAAAATGTACTTTAGATAAAACAATGATACAACCAATAGGATCCCCGTTCACCATGATTGGTGTTGCACAATAGGATTTAACTTGCTCATATTGTCCAGGAACAATTTCAATTGTTGTTTCCATCTTCTCAATTTTTGTTGAACGCTCGTCCATAAAACCTTCCGCAAAGGATGTAATACGACGATTAATGTATTCCTTCTTACCAATCCCTGCAACAGCGATTACTTCGTCACGGTCTGTTACAAATGCCGGCGTGCCTAGTGTTTCATATAATGTTTCCACATATTCACGGGCGAATTCTCCTAAATCATTAATTGGAGAATATTTTTTCAAAATGATTTCACCTTCACGGTCCGTATAAATTTCTAACGGGTCACCTTCACGAATACGTAGCGTTCTACGAATTTCCTTTGGTATTACCACACGTCCTAAATCATCTATACGACGAACAATTCCTGTTGCTTTCATGCTAAACTGCCTCGCTTTCGTATTCATTAAAATTTTTCTTCAACAATAGTATGGTTTTTCTTGAGACAATCTATGCAAAAAATGAACGAAAAGGATTATGAATCCAACATTAATTTTTTTAATAAAAATTTGTCTTTTCATACAATAAGGCTGAACTTGCCAATTTGTCAACAAGTTCAGCCTTTTTTCACATATTTTTTTTGGAATTTGCAATAATCTGCATTATTTCTTCTAATATATCAAAATGATGGTATTTTATGCATTTACGCTCATCAATTGTCAATATCAATTGCATACTATCCATACCGAAGCCAACAGCTCGCTCAAACTTCATCGTCTCGCTTACAATTTTACTTCCATCCACTTTGGCTGAACCTTCCTCCGATAGCAAAATGGAGATGACCTTTTGCTTTTCCTTAATAGAAGAAACGCCCATTTCTAATCCCCAAATCTTCATGCGGGCAATACGCAGTAAACGTTCTGTTTCGATTGGTAAATCACCAAAACGGTCTTGTAATTCTTCCATAATTTCTTCGTATTCATCTACTTGGTCCATCGCTTTAATGCGCTTATACATCTGAATTTTTTGATAGCCGTCTGGTATATACGCATCAGGAATGTAAGCATCAACGTTGAGTAAAATCTCTATCTCTGGTTTCTCTTCTTTTTTCACGCCAGTTTGTCGCTCTGCAATTGCCTCTTCTAGCATTTGGGAGTACAAGTCGAAACCAACTGAATCAATAAAGCCATGTTGTTGCGCACCTAATAAATTCCCAGCCCCTCGAATGGATAAATCACGCATAGCAATTTTAAATCCAGAACCGAGCTCTGTGAACTCTTTTATTGCTTGTAATCGTTGCTCAGCTACATCTGTCAGTACTTTGTCACGTTGATACATAAAGTAAGCATATGCCACTCGATTTGAGCGACCTACACGGCCACGTAATTGGTAGAGCTGTGCTAAGCCCATTCGATCTGCATCATGGACAATCAGCGTGTTCACATTCGGAATATCAACACCTGTTTCGATTATTGTAGTTGTTACTAAAACATCATAATCCCCTTCAATAAAGGCTAAAATTACAGACTCCAATTGTGATTCCGTCATTTTGCCATGAGCATAGCCGATACGTGCTTCAGGGACAAGTATTTGAATCTCCTCAACTTTACGTGCCATATCCTCTACTCGATTGTATAAGTAAAATACTTGACCACCACGCGCCATTTCTCGCTCAATGGCTTCGCGTACAAGTGCCCCACTATGCTCCATAACATAGGTTTGTACTGGGAAACGATTGGCAGGAGGTGTCTCGATAACCGATAAATCACGAACACCTACCATAGACATATGCAATGTTCTCGGGATAGGCGTTGCGGTTAATGTTAAAACGTCCACATTCGTTTTTAATTGTTTTATTTTTTCCTTATGGGTAACACCAAAACGCTGTTCTTCATCTACAATTAATAGACCAAGATCTTGGAACGTTAAATCTTTAGATAAGATTCTATGTGTCCCTATTACAATATCTACTTGCCCTTCTTTTAATCCTTTTAAAGTCGCTACTTGCTCTTTTTTCGTACGGAAACGAGATAATAAACCGACATTGATAGCAAAATCCTGAAATCTATCACGGATTGTCTCGTAGTGTTGTTGCGCTAGAATCGTCGTAGGCACTAAGAAGGCAACTTGTTTACCGTCCTGAATAGCTTTAAAAGCTGCACGAATGGCTACTTCTGTTTTACCATAACCTACGTCACCACATACAAGGCGGTCCATCGGGCGTTCACGTTCCATATCACGTTTCACTTCAACTATAGAACGAAGCTGATCTTCCGTTTCTTCATAAGGGAACGATGCCTCAAAATTCCGTTGATCGTCATTATCCGGTGCAAAAGCATGCCCTTTTTCTGCTTCTCGCTTGGCGTATAGCTTTATTAAATCATCTGCAATATCTTGTACGGCAGAGGAAACCTTTGCTTTTGCTTTTTTCCACTCTGCTCCACCTAATTTATGTAGCTTCGGTTCGCGGTCTTCAGATGCCACATATTTTTGAATTAAATCAATTTGCTCCACAGGTACATATAATTTATCGTCTGCACGATAGCGTATATGCAAGTAATCCTTATGTGTGCCATTGACTACAAGCGTTTCTACACCAATGTATTTCCCAATCCCATGATGCACATGCACGACAAAGTCGCCAGCTTTAATTTCTGTATAGCTTTTAATACGCTCTGCATTTGTCATTTTTTGAGGGCGCGATTTTTTCTTTGCTTGTTGTTTAAATAATTCATCCTCTGTCACAATTGCCAGACGCTGCAATGGTAGTTCAAAACCACTCGATAATCCGCCTTCTACAATGTATAGACCTGGGTCATGAGGCTCTCCAATGGTTGCATGAATATCATATTCCTCAAGCATTTCCTGTACACGTTTCACACGGTTTTTATCTCTAGCTACGATAAGAACGGTAAATTTACCAAGCTGCCATCGTTCAACTTCACTTTGTAATAATGCCATTTGTCCGTGGAATTGTTGCATCGGTTTACATGAAAAATTAGTCGTTTTAGAAAAGGTAATACCTGCAAACGTACGAGAAAATAGCGAGAAATAAAGCTTCTGCTGCGACAGCATCGCCAATATTTCCTTTAAAGAAAAGGCTGGTTTCACATCATGTACCATTTTCCCCTCTTCGATTAGCGATAAAAACCATTCTTCCTCTTCACGTTCCCATGCATCCATTACTTCTTGAATACGACCTAGCTCATCAAATAATACAATGCCATTTTGTGCAAAATAGTCACCTAAATAAGCTGTTTTATCATATAGCAACGAGCCATATTTATTTACAAAGTCAGGTAAGTTCCCTTGTTGCAACAATTCTATATCATACTGAATATGTTGATACAGCAGCTCTTTCGTCTCTTGCTTCTTTACTTTTTTCAAGCTTGTCGCTAACGCACTTTCTAATCGACCTGCTAACGCAATTCGCTCTTCCATTGTCAAAATCACTTCTGATGCAGGTAAAATACGCACTTCTTGCAATTTATCAATCGAACGCTGGTCATCCGCAGAAAATGTACGAATGGAGTCCACTTCTGTATCAAATAACTCGATTCGAATCGGCGCCTCTAAATAGGGAGGATAAATATCCAAAATCCCTCCACGCAACGCAAACTCCCCAGGTGTCGTTACCATTGAATTACGAACATAGCCCATAGCTACGAGCGTCTGTAACCATTCCTCAATTTGTACTTCTTGTCCGACTGCTGTCTGTAAAAAATAATGAATCCAATGCTCTTTTGGTGGCATTATTTTTCGTAAACCGGCAATCGGGATAATATAAACAGCTTTTTCACCTCTCGCTAGGCAATCAAGCGTCGCAATACGCTCTGCTCGAAGCTCTGGCGAGGCAACTGCTAAGTCAGCAGCAATAAACTCATCTGCTGGGTAATAGTGAACATGTTCCTCTCCCAATAACCCAACAAGCTCATCCGCCATCTTTTGCGCCTGCAATAAATTGGGTGACACAATATAAATGGGTTTTTGGACATGTTCAAATAACGCATCGACCATAACTGGACGTGCGCTTCCTGTTAAACCTGTAATAAGCTGTGATGCTGTATTGCCGCTCTGAATCTCCTGTAAAAATGATGTGATATGTTTGTCCTGCGACACAAGCTGTCGTAAAACTTCCACAGTCAAAAGCTCCTTTCAGCGCGAAAATTCTAATTATTCAATGTGTTTTATACTATTATTCTAGTACAATATTACACATTCCCATTGTCTAATTATCATGTTCACCTTTGTGTAATTGTCCTAGTCAGTTCATTTTTAGTTTAAAAAGATGACTCTCTAATCATTCATCTGTATTAATTTTTTTCGTATGATTAAAAGCAGCATAACCATGTGCTTCAAAAAATAAAAACGGAAAAAGCTTTGGACGCACACATTGTGCGCCAAAGCATCCTTCCAATTATTGAATCCATTTATTGAGTGCGTGATAATCTGGATATTGTCTAAGCGAATCCTCACATTGCTCACAAATGCAGTGGACAGTCGTTTCACCTTGTTGATTCTTTTCAACATAATCGTCTGCCTCACCTAACTCAAAAATATGCAACTTTCGAATTGTATCATCTGCATCAAATGGTAGTGTTCCTATTTCTACTTCACAATGCCTACATCGGTAGCGAATTGCCATCTCCAAATCATCCTCCTTTAAGCAACTTACTACTTAAAGTATAGACATTTAGGAAAAAGATTATGCACCGTTAAATTGGTTCATCACATCAAGAAATGGTTTTGAAAGAGACGCTTCTATTGCATGAACACTATTATCAATAGCATCAGCCATAATAATATTTTCTTCTTTAGAAAACTTGGATAGCACATAATCCGCTACCTTCATGCCTGCCGGTGGGCGACTCACGCCAATACGAATGCGATTAAATTCCTGCGTTCCTAAATGCTGAATTAACGATTTAATCCCATTATGCCCGCCCGCACTGCCTTTTTGACGCAAACGCAATTTGCCTGTTTCTAAATCTAAATCATCATAAATAACGATTAAATCTTTCACCTCAATATCAAAATAGTCCATGAGAGGTCTAACACATTCCCCTGATAAATTCATATATGTTAAAGGCTTAACAAGTAGAACCTTTCCTTCAGGACGATGTACAGTAGCATACATGCCATTAAACTTAGAATTTGTTAATGGTGCATCCCACTTTTTTGCTAATGCATCTATGACATCAAAGCCAATATTATGTCTTGTATGCTCATAAGGTTTACCTGGATTTCCTAAACCAACGATAATTTTCATAAGTACCTCACTTCTTTCAATCTAATAGTCATTATTTTACCATACTGCGCTCTAAGAAAGCATTTCGTTCATATCACTTCTGAACAATTATCCATATGCTAAAAGTTCATTCGCCATTAATTTCATTGTCGCTTTTTCAACAAAAAAAAAGACTATCAAGTCCGTCTTTTACGACTTCCTCGATAGCCTTCCCTACTAACGTCTATTTAACCTTATGCCTCAACACTTTCTTCGACTTCTTCATCTTCTGCCGATACGGTTGGCGCCATAATTGTTGCTAAGATATGATCATCTTCGTTCACAATTTCAAACTCTACTTGATTGCGAATATCCGCTACCATGATAGATTCTCCAATTGCTAGTTTCGTAATATCAATTTCTAATGTTTCTGGAATATCAGTAGGTTTTACTTTAATTTTCACTTCTAAGTTTGGCTGCATTAAAATGCCACCTTCACTTACACCAACGGATTCTCCAGTAAGTGCTACTGCAACATCTACTTCTAATTCTTCAGTCATATCAATTGCTAAAAAATCAACATGATTCACTTCATCTTTCAGTGTACATTTTTGTACTTCTGATACAACGACATTTACCCGTTCACCATCTAACTCCACCGGAATAACACCATTACGCCCATTTTTTTGAACGAACTGTCTAAATTCTTTCGCTGAAATAGAAATTGGGGTTGAATCTAGTTTGTAGCCATAAATAACAGCAGGAATGGCTCCCCCTTTTCTAAGTTGGGTTAATGTCGAACGATGCCCAGTTTCGCGTTTATTTACACTTAACACGGTACTCATATCTATACCTTCCCCTTCCAAGAAAAATTAATAATTTATTTCACCGAAGCCGCAACCTATTTACAGAATTTTAATATACTATTTATTCGTTCTGTTAAAAGTCTTTGACAACGCTGAAATTATTTATAATATTTACATTCTTTTTACATATGAATGCAAATATTAAGCAGTAACAATTACTATTATACCCTTTAATGAGAAACTTCACACATAACTGCTACGCAAAAAGGACAAATCTACTCATAAATGTAGATTTGTCCTTTTTTTGTCACATATTATGCTAATTCTTTTACGTATAACTAATACGAACCCCATAATTTATATTTCTAGCGTTACAGATAACCCTTTTAAAAGCTATAAAGCTAAGGCGGACACTATCCTTCGATGGAGTTCGCCGCCTTTTGCTTTATTGACATGCATCTGTCCCTAAAAACATTATGAATCGATTTTAATTAATCGAATAAAGTACTTACTGATTTGTTTTCGTAAACGCGAGAAATTGCATCTGCCATTAATTTAGCTACTGAAAGCTCTGTAATTTTTGGTGATTTTTTCTCTTCAGAAAGTTGAATTGTATTTGTTACTACTAATTCTTTAATCGCAGAGTTTTCAATACGCTCGATAGCTGGGCCAGAAAGTACTGGATGTGAGCAACATGCATACACTTCTTTTGCACCCGCAGCACGTAATGCATCAGCGCCAATCGTAATTGTACCTGCAGTATCGATAATATCATCAATCAAGATTGCCACTTTACCATCAACATTACCAACGATGTTCATCACTTCTGCAACATTTGGTTTTGGACGGCGTTTGTCAATAATTGCAATTGGTGCTTTTAAACGTTCTGCCATTTTACGTGCACGCGTTACTCCACCATGGTCAGGTGAAACAATTACGATTTCCTCAGCAGGAATACCTTTTGATTTGAAGTAATCAGATAGTAAAGGTACCGCCATTAAGTGATCGATTAAAATATCGAAGAAACCTTGGATTTGTGGTGCATGTAAATCTAAAACGATAACACGTGTTGCACCAGCCGTTTCAAGTAAGTTTGCCACTAATTTAGCTGTAATTGGCTCACGCGCTTTTGCTTTACGGTCTTGACGAGCATAACCATAGTAAGGCATTACAACGTTAACTGTACGTGCAGATGCGCGTTTTACAGCATCTACCATAATTAAAAGCTCCATTAAATGTTCGTTTACAGGTGCAGAAGTTGACTGCACGATAAACACGTCACAACCACGAATACTTTCTTCAATGCTAATTTGAATCTCTCCATCGCTAAAGTGCTTAACAGAAGATTTCCCTAATTCAACTCCCATTTCTTGCGCAATTTCTTGGGCAAGTGGATTATTAGAATTGAGTGAAAATATTTTTAATTGTGAGTTTGCATATTGATACGGCATGATGGCCTCCTGTTTAGTTGATAATTATTTTGAATTTAATTTGCTTACATAATTCGGTTTGTTTTCTTGTCTTGCACGAGCAATTGCTAGCGCATCTTCAGGAACTTCTTTTGTAATTGTAGATCCTGCTGCAATAAATGAACCTTTTCCAACTTTCACTGGCGCTACTAAGTTAGTATTACATCCTACAAATACATCATCTTCAATAATTGTTTGGAATTTGTTTTTCCCATCATAGTTCACTGTAATAGAACCACAGCCAACATTGACGTTATTTCCTATTTCAGCATCTCCAATATAGCTTAAATGGGATACTTTTGTGTCATGACCTAGTGTACTTTTCTTCACTTCTACAAAGTTACCGATTTTAACATGGCTACCGATATCAGATAGTGGACGAATATGTGCAAATGGTCCAATCGCTGTATCTTCCGCTACAGTGCTTTCTCTTACAACAGAGGAATGTACTGAAGTACGGTCACCGATACGGCTATCAATAATTTGTGAATTTGGACCAATGATACAATCTTCTCCTATTACCGTAGCCCCTTCAATCATAGAACCAGGATGTAGAACAGTATCACGTCCAATAACTGCGTCTGAACTAATATACGTAGCAGTTGGGTTAATGATTGTTACACCATTGCGCATATGACGTTCATTAATGCGTGCACGCATTAATGTCTCCGCCTGTGACAATGCCACACGGTCATTGACTCCGAGTGTTTCTTCAAAATCATCTGTTACATATGCTTCAACAATATCGCCTTGCTTTTGTAAAATTTCAATTACATCAGGTAAATAATACTCGCCCTGTGCATTGTCATTTTTCACAAGCTTTAACGTCTCAAACAACGCCTTGTTATCGAAGCAGTATGTCCCCGTATTAATTTCTTTTACTTGCTGTTGCGTAACACTTGCATCTTTTTGTTCAACAATTTGTTCCACCTGTCCATTATCGCCACGTAAAATACGACCATAGCCCGTTGGATTTTCAGCAACAGCTGTTAAAATTGTCGCTTTTGCATTGTTTGCTAGATGATGCTCAAATAACGCTTTCATCGTTTCAGGACGAATAAGTGGCGTATCACCGCAAACAACTAATGTTGTTCCTTGCTCGCTACCTAAAATTGACTCTGCTTGTTGTACTGCATGTGCTGTACCTAGTTGTTCAGCTTGTAAAACATACTCACTTTTATCGCCAAGTTGTTGTTTTACTTTTTCTGCACCATGTCCTACAACCGTTACGATGCGCTCGACATCTAACGTTTGAATGTGATCCACTACATGTTGTACCATGGGCTTCCCACATACTGAATGGAGCACTTTATATAATTTGGACTTCATACGTGTACCTTGACCTGCAGCCAAAATGACAGCAAAAATATTGCTCATCAGTAAGTCCTCCAATACGCTCATTTTCTCTTATGACTATATAGCAAAATTCATCTATTTTCAAGGCATGTAGAATTGACTAAAAAGTGAATTCCTAAATCAAACACGGCTTATGCTCGATTGTTATCAGCTATGCACTAAAATCTGCCCGTTTTCTCTTTTTTGAAAAATAAAAAGAACCCTTCATTCTATGAGGAGTTCTTTCTATTTTTCATCGCCAAAAAGTCCTTATTTTGTAAATAACCTTTGAACGAACATTTATTTTCATAAAACTATACGCCAATTCCTTCTAATTCGGCTGCTTGTTCTGACTCAGGCATGTCGCTTGAGTTATGATAAGCGTTTAAAATAATCTCTTGAATTTTGTTACGTGTCGTTGAATTAATCGGATGCGCAATATCTCTAAATTCTCCATCCGGTGTACGTTTACTTGGCATAGCAACGAATAAGCCTGTATTGCCATCAATTACACGGATATCATGTACCACAAACTCATTGTCGAGTGTAATGGAAGCAATCGCACGCATGCGACCATCCGTTTGAACATGACGTAATCTCACATCAGTAACTTCCATTTTCTCACCACCTCTCATCTTAGATGCCTAAATGAAAATATTTATATTCCTATTACCGAATATTTTCCTTTTCATAGTCTAACAAATTTTCTAAAAAATTTGAATACTTCATTTTTAATTCACTATAATATTTTCTCTAGTTCATCGTAAATTTGACAATAGTTTGTCAATTTTTTTGGAAAACTAACGAATCTTTTATGTTTTTCTGTAATACAGCTCCATTTTCTAAGTAAACAAGTTTTTTAGATGTCTAAGATAATGACTACATGGCACTCGTAAGAAATTTTGAGTATTAGTAAAAAACCCTTTAAAAGAGTTATTGTTCTTTTAAAGGGCGCTTATTTTATTTTACAACGGCTATTACTTCTATTTCGACTTTCACATCTTTTGGTAAACGAGCTACTTCCACTGCCGAACGGGCTGGCTTATGTTCGCCAAAGTGACTAGCATAGACTTCGTTCATTGCCACAAAGTCATTCATATCCTTCATAAAGACAGTAGTTTTTACTACATTGTCTAATGATGAACCAGCAGCCTCTAACACTGCCTTTAGATTAGCAAAGACTTGGTGTGTTTGAGCGGTGATATCACCCTCTACTAATTCCCCTGTTGCAGTAAGCGGAATTTGACCTGAACTATAAAACATCCCATTTACAATTATGCCTTGTGCATATGGTCCAATTGCTGCTGGTGCATTTGTTGTAGATACTACATTCATTTGTCATTTCTCCCTTTTTGTAAAATAATTTCCTTCACTTAATGCAATCGTACGATCTTTTTCATTTACCTCATGAAGCTTTACAAGTGAATAGTAATCATCTACTAAAGTTTCATCGGCATGCTCTGCTTCAACAAGAACCGCGATACCTGCTAGTTGACAGTCAAACTCTTCTAGTAGATTTTTCATACCGTTCATCGTACCTCCGACCTTCATAAAATCATCGGTAATTAGTACGCGCTGTCCACTCTTCATGCTTCTTTTTGATAATACCATTGTCTGAATTCTACGAGAAGAACCAGATACGTAGTTTATGCTGACTGTAGAACCTTCTGTTACTTTGCTGTCTCTACGAACAACTACTACCGGTACATTTAAGTGTCTTGCTATGGCATGGGCAATAGATATTCCCTTTGTTGCCACTGTCATAATGACATCAATTTGTTGGTCAGCAAATGCAGATGCAAAGACCTTACCAACTCGATTAATTAAATCTGGATTGCCCAGTAAATCCGTCATAAATAAATAGCCACCAGGTAACAAACGATCAGAATGTTCAAGTTCTGCTTTTAAATCCTGTATCACTAAACGAACTTCCTCTTCGGACATTTTAGGAATATACTTCACACCACCTGCAGCCCCTGGCACTGTTGTCAATAACCCGATTCCTTTTTCTTCGAAAGTTTCTTTTACAATCGTTAAATCTTCACTAATTGAAGACTTAGCTGATTGATATAATTCTGAAAAATAAGTTAGCGGGATCAGCTGATGTGGATGTTCTAGTAAATAGTACGTCATATCAACTAGTCGTTCACTACGCTTCCATTTCATGCGACCCTCTCCTAAACACGAATATTTATAGGTAAAATTAACACAAATATGCGTTTTTAAGCAAGCGTATTTCGCTCCCCTAAAATGCGCACAGCATATACTTCTTCACAAAAGCCTCGTAAGCCATTGTAAATTCGACTTACACGAGCCTCACTATCCACAAGGCCAAAGACCGTTGGACCGCTTCCGCTCATTAATGTCGCATCTGCTCCAAAACGTTTCATCTGCTCTTTTAACATAATAACTTCTGGATGCAACTTAAATGTTACAGTTTCCAAAACATTTCCTAAAGATGCACATAATAGTTCATAATTATCCGTCTCAATCGCTTGAATCATTTGCTTTGTATTTGGATGCTCAAGTCCTTCAACTTTCAATCCGCCATATACTTCCGCTGTTGATACGCCTATTTTAGGCTTGGCTAATACAACCCAACAGCTTGGCGGAGCAGGTAATTCTTGAATTTTTTCCCCACGTCCAGTTGCTAACGCTGTACCGCCGTATACACAAAAAGATACATCTGAGCCAATCTTAGCACCAAGCTCTGCTAACTCATCTATGGATAAGTTTAAATTCCAAAGTTCATTTAAGCCTTTTAGTGTCGCCGCTGCATCACTACTACCTCCTGCAAGACCTGCAGCAATCGGTATTTCTTTTTCAATTGTAATGGATACACCTTGTCTAATGCCGTATGTATCTTTTATAAGACGCGCTGCTTGATAAGCAAAGTTGCGGTGATCATTTGGTACGAAATTATCCGTTGAAATAATTTCGATTACTCCATCTTCACGAGATTCTAAGCTAATACGATCTGCCAAATCGACAGTCGTCATGACCATCTCCACTTCGTGATAATTATCTGGTCGTTTATAAAGAACATCTAATGTTAAATTAATTTTTGCAGGCGCCTTTACATAAAGCATCTTACTTCCTCCCTCATAACTACACGCAGAAACAGCCATTCATTTTTCGCGCAAGATAATTCATTTTATTTTACCATAATGAGAAAGCAAACTGAAAAAAGAACCGTTTTATAACGGTTCTCTCTCGTCAGTTGTTTTGTTGTGTTCAGCATAGGCAAGCCTAGCTAAATGAAGTAAATAAATGTAAGCAACCTATTTTACGCAAAGTAGACTACTTACGCTCTTGTTCACTGCTTGCTCTTTCCGCCATCTCAATGGCACGTTTCACCATATTACCAGCATCTCGAGCTTTAATGCCGCCCCAACCTTCTTTTTGCACAACATCATAAAATCCAAGTTCTTTGGCGATCTCTTCTTTTAAACGAGGTGACATGATACCTTTTCTAGGCATATAAACTCCTCCTTGTAACAACTGACGACATTAGTATGTCCGATAAAACGAAAAACACTCATGTAGTTTTTAACATACATGAGTGCTCCAAAATATAGAAATAAGTACTAGAAACTATTTCGCGACAGCAGCTTTTGCTTCGTCTAAAAATGTAATCTCTACTGCCTCAGTTAAAATATCTGTGTAGCTATACGATACGCGCTTGCACGTATTGTCTTCTTGATCAAGCTCAACTACAAAAATTGCACGATATGTTTCGCGCAATATCCCTGCACACTCGACCGTTTTCTTGCGACCACCGTTTGCTTTTAACTGCAAACGTTTACCCAAATGACAATCCAACGACTTTTTAATGTCCGCTAAAGTTTTTGGCATTTTCGCTTACACCTCACTAATAACTAGTATAAGTGATACGCCCAAAAATGTCAACAAAATATAATATTTTATCAGCCCTTTGTAAATGTTGTCAACTTATTTTTTTTGAAAAAATACGTTTTTTTTTCATAACACATGAAAATGTAACAATTTTTTTTACTTTGCAAAGGTTGGATAAAGTGCGTCCGCTAGCTTTCCAAACTCTTGAATAGAAAGCGTCTCACCACGACGAGTTGGCTCGATATTTACAGATTCTAAAGCCTCGATAATTTTCTCTTTATTGGCCTTACCATTTGGTAAACCCGATTGTAAATTATTTAAGATGGTTTTACGACGCTGTACAAATGACGCTCTTGTGACAACAAAAAGAAAGTCCTCATCAATTACATTAACCGGTGGCGCATCATGCTTAATAAGGCGAATAACTGCTGAATCTACATTTGGTTGTGGCATAAAAACAGTTTTCGGTACGGTCATCGCAATTTCAGCCGTCACGTAATATTGAATGGCAATCGATAATGAACCATATTCTTTTGTTCCTGGTTTTGCTGTAATACGATCCGCAACTTCTTTCTGCATCATCACCACAAAACCACGGATTGGTAGACGATCATTTAACAACTTCATTAAAATTGGTGTCGTAACATAATAGGGTAAATTAGCAACAACCATAATATCCTCAATACCTGGCATTTCCTCCTCAATTACTTTAGCAACATCTGCTTTTAAAATATCGGAATGCACGATAGACACATTATTATATGGACTTAATGTATCGGCTAGTACTGGTAATAAACGCTGATCGATTTCAAACGATACGACCTTTTTTGCGCTGCGTGCCAAATGCTCGGTTAATGCGCCAATACCGGGACCAACTTCAATTGCACCACTGTTTTCTGTCAAATTCGCATGACTAACAATATTTCTTAAAATGTTCGGGTCAATTAAAAAATTTTGACCTAAGCTCTTTTTAAATGAAAAACCATATTTCTTTAAAATTTCCTGTGTTCGAATGGGTGTTGCAATATCCTTATGCATTATTTTCCTCCTGATCTACCTGTGCGACAGCAGCACCAAATTGCTGTTCTGTTATTTGAAACATTTTCAATCTTTTATGAAGTTGTTTACCATTTGTTGCACCAATATTCAATATTTCACCTAGACGATCACGGCGTCTTTTCGCCAATGGATGACCGATTAAACGAGCGGTCATTAAATCTTCTAGCGTAATATCATCGGCAATGGGCTCGCTGCTATTTGGCGTATAGACAAGACTTAACGCTTCGCGAATATCCTCATCTGCCGCATGCTCAATGCCTAAACCTTTACCGTTTTTTGCAATTGTTTTTGATTTTGGTAAAAAGGCATGTTTTACTCCTGAGACATGTTGCTCAATAATAGCTCGAATTCGCCGTCCTGGATAATCTGGATCTGTAAACACAATAACACCTCGTTTATCCTGTGCGTGCTGAATACGTTTAAGCGTCTCCTCTGAAATCGCAGATCCATTTGTTTCAATAGTATCTGCTTGCACAGCTCGCTTAATGGCTGTTGTATCATCTTTTCCTTCAACGACAATGACTTCTTGAATTTGCAAAAAGGCTCCTCTTTTCTACCTTATCTTCAGACCATTTTACAACTGCCCTGTGTGATTGTACAGAAATACAAGGCTCGTTTGTCCTATACGTGAAAAAAGCTTTCCCGCCAGTCAATACAGGAAAGCCAATGCTTAGTGAAAACATTTTGTTATATTTTACAATTTTTTTAATTTAATACTTTAATACGCACTTTCTTACGTCCCCAGTTACGGGCTTGAGCATCTGTTTGTACAAGTATATCGATCTTATTACCTTTAATTGAACCGCCAGTATCCCCAGCAATAGCTGTTCCATAACCTTCAACCCACACCTTTGAGCCAAGTTTAATAACGGATGGATCTACTGCGATTACCTTTAAGCCAGAACCTGAACGCAAGTTAATGCCAGTAGCTGATGTACCTGAACAGCCTTTACAATACGGTGTATAAGCTGTTGCTGTTACATAAAATTCTTTCCCACTAGCAGGCTCCGCTGAACCACGAGACACAGTTGTTGCGCTAGCTACTAATTTTTTTGCACCAACAGCAACTACTTGTTTCTTTGGCTCTTTTATAACGTTTTCAGATTGTAAATTTTTTGCCACAATTTTGCCATTTTCTTTCACGACTTCATACGTTCGAGAAACTGTACCCTTCTCGCCCGTCGTGACAACTTTTTCTTTTCCTTTAAGCAAAGAAGCATCTTGCTTCTTTTCAATTGTGAAATCTATAGAGTCTTCCACTACATCGATAACCTTTTCTACGCGAACTACTGCGATTTTACTCTCTGGAGTGATAACGTCCTCCAGGTTATTCTCGACACGATCGAATTCATTAAGTTGAATTCCTTGTTGTTTTAAAAAGTTAGCGACCGTAGTCGAAGTGGACCAAACTTGTCTGTTTTCTAAACCATCGACAAGCGTTACCTGAAACGCTTTTTGAATATCGATTTTGTTATCTGCTCCTACTTCTGTATCCAAACCTTGCGCTAATGAATCATGTTCTGATACTTCGATATTTGCTTCCTTCAAAATGTCTTTCACTAGTTTTTCAGTTGTCCAAACTTTTGACTGATTTCCATCAACTGAAATTGTTACTTCTTTTGCCTGTTCCCAAGTAATTGCTAAACCATTAACAATTTTGGCATTCAGAGAGGGTGATATTTTGTCATGCGCTGCTACGTCTATATTTTGATTTTGTAATAGTTCTTCTACAGTTTTAGCATGTGTTGATACTTCAATTGCTTCTCCGTTAGCATTAAGCGTTACGGATTTTTTAGTACCTTGGTAAAGTACGAATGAAATTACTGACACAAACAGGACAAGTGAAACAATTCTTATCACTGTTTGCTTACTCCTCAATGATCCTAAGAACAAGTTTTTCATGGAATTATTTGACATGAAAAAACGCCTCCTTAATACAAAGTTGGATTATACGGACTAGATTTAGCACTGTCAACCCGAATGTATTTCAAAAAAATTTGACCATGCTATTTTAGCCAACCGCAAACACAGTATTGGAGGCACTTTAGCTAGTTAAACGTCAATCCTAAAAAATTTTTTTGCATTGGCAGTCGTTACATTGGCAACTTCCTCAATTGGGATTTCTTTTAAACGTGCAATTTCTTCTGCAACTAATGGCACCAATGCTGGTTCATTACGTTTACCACGATATGGATGTGGAGCTAGATATGGCGCATCTGTTTCAATCATCAAGTGCTCTAAAGGTATCTCTGTTGCCACTTCTTTCGGCATGCGAGCATTTTTAAAAGTCACTGGTCCGCCAAGACTAATCATAAAATTCATTGCGATGCATTGACGTGCTGTTTCTACACTGCCACTATAGCAATGCATAACGCCTCCAACAGAAGCAGCGTTCTCTTCACGTAAAATATCCACAACATCCGCTGTTGCATCTCGATTATGAATGATAATTGGTAAATTTACTTTTTGTGCTAAATGAATTTGCTTGCGAAAAAGAGCTTGCTGAACATCCTTTGGTGATTTATCCCAGTAATAGTCTAACCCTGTTTCACCAATTCCAACGACTTTAGGATGTGCCGCCAATTCCTCAATCCATTTTAAATCTTCTTCAGTGCAATCAATGGCATCTACTGGATGCCAACCAATCACACCATAAATAAAATCGTATTGTTCTACTAATTCCATTGTTTTTTCAATCGTTTTACGATCGAAACCTACAACTACCATGGTTTCAACCTTTGCTTCAAGAGCTCGATCTATGACTTCTTGTAAGTCTTCTTGATATTGCTCTGCATTTAAATGTACATGAGTATCGATAAACATTGTCATTCCCCTAACCTTGATTTTATTAAAAATTATTATTTCATATTTTTCATCTGCATTACAATTTTGTTACAAACAAATTAGTATTGTGACAATACACTTATATATATTCGTCAAAACTATTACCATGTACCTAAAATTCGCCAATTTACGCGTTGCATAAATTATAGTAAAATAGTTTTCAGCCAAATAATAGTCCAAATTTAGAATGGCCTGCTGAATATTTTCTACTCAACAGGCCATACTGCATTTTTTATTTTACTTTTGCACCATTTTCAAGTTTTGGATCAACAGAGGCTAGCTTTAAAATTCCATCTTTTTCACCAGCTAAAATCATCCCTTGTGATAATTCACCACGTAATTTTACAGGTTTCAAGTTTGCAACAACAATCACTTTTTGTCCGACTAGCTCTTCCGCAGTATAATACTTAGCAATTCCCGAAACTACTTGGCGTTGCTCATATCCAAGGTCAACTTGTAGCTTTAATAATTTATCCGCTTTTGGAATCGGTTCACATGCTGTAACCGTTGCCACACGTAAGTCCACTTTCATAAAATCATCAATAGAAATTTCAGGTATTTCTGGAATTTCTACAACTTTTGATTCTGTGCTTGGTTCTTCTTCTTGAGAAGTTTTTACAGAGCCGCGCATTTCTTCTCGAATGTAAGTAATTTCAATTTCACCATCTAAACGTGGGAAAATTGGTGTACCTTTTTCTACCACTTTAATGTTTGCTGGAATAGTATTACCGAATGTTTCAATTGTTTCCCATGATAAAAATTTGTCGTCTAATCCTAATTGTTGCAATATGCGTGTCGGTGTAGATGTCATAAATGGTTGTAGCATAACGGCAATATGATGTAAACTCTCTGCCAAATTTCGCATAACAGCCCCTAATTTTGGCTTATCTGCTTCTTCTTTTGCAAGTACCCAAGGTTGTGTTTCATCAATGTATTTATTTGTACGAGATACTAGTGTCCACAGGTCTGCTAATACGACACTAAATTGCATTTTTTCCATACTTTCTTCATATTTAATACGTACAGTTTCTGCATGCACTTTTAATGCCTCATCAAATTCTGTCGATTGAAGATTTTCTGTAGGAATATTACCATCAAAATACTTATTAATCATAGAAATTGTACGGTTTAATAAATTACCTAAATCATTAGCTAAATCAAAATTTGTTCGCTCCACAAATGATTCTGGTGAAAATACGCCATCAGAGCCGAATGGTAACTCTCTTAATAGGAAGTAACGTGTTGCATCTAATCCATAACGTTCGATTAACATTTCAGGATAGATAACATTTCCTTTTGATTTAGACATTTTTCCGTCTTTCATCATAATAAATCCATGCGCGAAAACTTTTTTAGGTAATGGTAAATCAAGAGCCATTAAGAATATCGGCCAATAGATTGTATGGAAACGTACGATATCTTTTCCTACCACATGTACATCGGCTGGCCAATATTTATTAAATAACGTTTCATCTTCTGATAAGTAACCTAAAGAGGTAATATAATTTGTTAACGCATCTACCCAAACGTAAATTACGTGTTTTGAATCTCCCGGTACTTTAATGCCCCAATCAAATGAAGTTCGTGAAACTGATAAATCTTCAAGCCCTGGTTTAATAAAGTTATTAATCATTTCGTTTTTACGAGATTCCGGTTCGATGAATTCTAGATTTTCTTCATAATAAGCGAGTAGGCGATCTGCGTATTTCTTCATATTAAAGAAGTAAGATTCTTCTTTAACTTTGTGTACAGCGCGACCACAGTCTGGACACTTTCCATCTTCTAATTGCGTTTCAGTAAAGAATGACTCACAAGGAGTACAGTACCACCCTTCATACTCACCTTTATAGATATCGCCGTTGTCTAAAAACTTTTGGAAAATTTTTTCGACAGTTTTTTTATGACGTTCTTCCGTTGTTTGAATGAAATCATCATAAGAAATATCCATTAATGCCCATAGTTTTTTCGCTGCCTCGGCAATCTCATTTACATATTCTTGAGGATGCTTGCCAGCTTCTGCAGCTTTTTCTTGAATCTTTTGTCCATGCTCGTCCATCCCAGTTAAGAAACGTACATCATAGCCACGTAAACGTTTGTAACGTGCAATCGTATCAGACGCTACTGTCGTATACGCTGTACCAATATGGAATTTTCCACTTGGATAGTAAATCGGGGTTGTTATATAGAATGTTTTGTTTTGTTCGCTCACGAGAACTGCCTCCAATGTTTCACAGTATAATATCTATTCTATCGAAGTACGAAATTCGTTTCAATGAAAGTTTATTGAATGCGAAAAATGTCGAATATTATATTAATCCATTTAATGTATTTTATAAGAAGCTTTTTTACTATAAAATAAAATCTATAATAAAAACCTTTTAAAAAAATAGAAATAACAGTTTTCTCCTCAAAAATTTTTACAAATAAGAAATTATTACTGTATTAATTAATTGACGTTTATGGCATTACTTGGTATGATAACTATCAGACAAGGAAATTATGTCGAAATTTGACGAAACACAAATATAACTTTCACTTATAGGAGGAAAAATAATTATGAAATCAACAGGTATTGTTCGTAAAGTCGATGAATTAGGTCGTGTGGTAATTCCAATCGAACTTCGTCGTACATTAGGTATCGCTGAAAAAGACGCTTTAGAAATCTACGTAGATGATGACAAAATCATTCTAAAAAAATATATGCCTAACATGACTTGTGCTGTTACTGGTGAAGTTTCTGATGATAACTTCCGTCTAGTTGGAGGCAAATTAATTTTAAGCCCTGAAGGCGCAGAAATGTTAATGAAAGAAATCCAATCTAGCTTAAAAAAATAAACCCATTCCTGCACCTAAATCGACAACAGCGGTTTAGGTGTTTTTATTATTTGATAAAAATTTCTTTTTATAATGGCAAAGTTTTATATATACTTCCCATATAATGTCCATGTCAGACCTCTTTTATTAAGATTACCCTTTTTTACAATTATTATCAATTTAAACATGAACGTTTTAATAGAGATAATCACTCTCAATCGTAATAAATTGGCGAATATTGTATTTTCATAACAAAAAAAGATTGCCTCTATGGAGACAACCTTTACTACTCACTCACTATGGTATTCGTTATAAATATCACGCTTCGCTACTTGGCGCAGTTTTGCAACTTCTTTTATTGCTTCCTTAGAAGTAACGCCTGATTCGGCAATAATATAATCAACATGTTCCACTACATTCATGGCAATCCAATAGGCATCTTCTTGCATATCGTCTTCTGCATTTTGATTTCCTTCCAATACAATACAAAACTCTCCGCGGATTTCTTCAGTTTGAGACCATTCCACCGCTTCTGTTATAGTACCACGAAGAAACTCTTCGAATTTTTTTGTCAGTTCACGCGCAAGCACAATACGACGGTTACCAAGAATTAATTCCATATCCTTTAGTGTTTCTTTTAAACGATGGGGAGCCTCGTAAAATAAGATGGTTTCTTGTCTTTTTTTTAATTGCTCTAATTGTTGTCGTCTCTCTTTTTTTCCACGATTTAAAAACCCGTAAAAGAAAAAGGGTTGTGGTGTTAAACCAGAAGCAATTAAAGCAGAAATTGCGGCATTCGCACCTGGTATTGGTACTACAGCTATTCCTTCGGCAATTGCCTTACTAACAATATCTGCCCCTGGGTCCGAAATACAAGGTAAACCAGCATCACTTACTAATGCCACCGTCTTTCCTTGACGTAAAAAGCTAAGTAGCTTCTCTCCCCCGGCATCAATATTATGTTCGTGATAACTTACAAGTGGTGTTTCAATGTCAAAATAGTTGCATAGCTTCTTTGTATTCCGTGTATCTTCAGCAGCGATTACATCCGCTTCCTTTAAAATTCGTAGTGCACGTACACTCATATCCTCTAAATTGCCAATGGGTGTTGCGACAAGATATAAATGTCCTTGATGATCCTGCATCGTACTTTTTTGTGATTTCACGATTTACCCCTCCCTATATAGTTCGTTTTTTGCGCCCGTGTTAACTGCTTAAAAGCATATTCTGCCCGCATCGCTTCTTGTTTTGTGTCGAAAGCTTCGACATAAATACATTCAACCGGCCCTCTAGCCCGTGTATATTTGGCACCTTTCCCTGCATTATGTGCGGCAACACGCTTTTCTACATTAGTTGTATATCCTGCATAATATGACTTGTCCGCACATTCTAACACATAGAAGAAATGACTATTCGTTTTGTCCATAAAGCATTGCTCTCACTTCAGCTGTATATTCATTATTTGAATCGTAGACATACAGTGGGGGTAATATTTTCAAATCTGGTTTACCATCCTTTATTGCTTCGATTAATAAAGTATTGGCTTCCTTCCCTGCTTTCGGATAAATCAGTTGCATTCGTTTTGGTTCTAATCGATTTGCTCGCATAGCTGTGACAATATCTAATAAGCGACCAGGGCGATGTACAAATGCTGCTTTTCCACCTTGTTTTAATAATCTACTTGCGGATTGCACCGCTTCATCGAGCGTTAAATGTAACTCATGTCGAGCGATCGCGTAATGTTCAGATAAATTTTTATCACTTGCTTCATGTGCTAAAAAATATGGCGGATTACAAGTCACTACATCATATTTTTCTATTCCTAATTGAGATGGAATTTCCTTTACATCACCAAGTACCATATTGATTTGTTGCGCTAAGTTATTATACCGAATACTTCGCTCTGCCATGTCAAATAAACGAGGCTGTAATTCTACACCCGTAATATGTCCTTTCGTTCTAGCACTTAAAAATAACGGAATAACACCATTACCTGAGCATAAATCAACTATTTCCCCTTTATGATAAGGTACATTGACAAATTTCGAAAGTAACACTGCATCCAATGAGAAAGAAAAGACAGATGGGCTTTGAATAATACGTAAATTCTCTGCCAACAAATAATCTAATCTTTCATCATCCTTCAACCAATTTTCCATGAGCCTTCCTCCTACTATACAAAACAAAAGACTGATACCACCGAAGCGGGAATCAGTCTTCTATTACACATTTTGCTTATTTAAAAATGATAGACAAAACAGACAATCTTCACCTTTACGTGAACTTCCAAAATGAACATGACAAACGTGGAAGCCCTCTTGGTATAGACGTGCTAAGTTATCATATCCCTCGCCAATATCTAATGGATTCTCTTTCTTCTCATCTGTAGCCTGTACGGTGTTCTCTTTAGAAAGTAGTTCTTCTAGACGTGTACGAAGGTGATGATTTTCTGTTTCGAGTGCCTTATGTTCTTCCATCATTAACGCTACAAATTGCTTCAATGCACCAAATTGCGCCTGCATTGCTTCGAGCTGTTGTTCGAACTCCATAACGGTATCTAAGAAATTACGGTCCTTCACCCAAGCCACCTCGTTAAATTCTCTATCTTATATAAGATTTTTTTCGCATGCTAGCAGTTCTTCGAGCGTATACTCAACCGTGCGCTCTTGCTCCTGTAAATATACTTGAATAAGTCTTTCTAGCACATTTAAACCAACAACTCTCCCACGGCCATCTGGTGTCATTGTCATTTCACCAATATCTGGCATACCCTCTTTTGCTTCTTCGTATTCATCGTTTTCATACTTCAAGCAGCACATTAAACGACCACATAACCCAGATATTTTAGATGGGTTTAAAGATAAATTCTGATCTTTTGCCATTTTAATAGACACCGGATCAAAATCACCTAAAAATGTTGAACAGCATAGCATTCGGCCACAAGGACCAATACCACCTAATAATTTTGCTTCATCTCGCACACCAATTTGGCGGAGCTCGATACGGGTTCTAAAAACAGATGCTAAATCTTTTACTAAGTCCCTGAAGTCAACACGACCTTCTGCCGTAAAGTAAAAGATAATTTTATTGCGATCAAATGTATATTCAACATCAACAAGTTTCATCTCTAGTTTATGTTCTATAATTTTTGCATTTGCTAGCTCAAATGCACGTTTTGACTCAATCGCATTTTCTTCAACTTGAATACGATCACGTTCATCTGCTGGTCGTAGTACTTGTTTAAGTGGCAATACGACATCATTTTCCCCTACTACTTTTTGAGGGACAACCACTTTACCGTATTCTACACCACGAGCTGTCTCTACAATGACATATTGACTGTCCTCTAGTAGAAATGATGCTGGATCGAAATAATATATTTTACCCGCCTTTTTAAAGCGGATTCCTACTACATTATACAAATGTATATCCCTCCTGCAGATTTAGCATTAGCTGCTCCATCATTAACGTCCTATTCATGTTACGCTGTAAAGATGCACGCGCCTGTAAAATGGACTCCATTTGACTAGATAGGCGTTCAAAAGTCGAATGTAACGCAGCTTCTTTAAACGTCTGTAACATGTCTGGATAAGTACAAGCTGCTTCGGGATTAGCTTTTATTGACACTATATCACGGTAAGCAAATAGTAGTAAATCCAATGCTTGCTCCATTTCGCTTTTTTCCTTAAATAGTGGCAACCATTCCTCATGTACAACTATCATGGCTTCATGTACATTTTGGCGAATTGCCTCTACTAATTTTAACACTGTTTTTCGAGCCTGTGCAAACTGCTCATCTTTTGCTAAAAAAATAGCGGTTTCGAGCTCGTTCGTCATCATGCTAACCGTAGAAGCCATGGAGTGGGGAACGTCATTTTCTTGCAAATGCTTTAACAACAATTGACGCGGCATTTTTTGAAACTTAATATGCTGACAGCGCGAACGAATCGTAGGCAATATTGATTGCATCTGCTCTGTTAACAAAATAGCCGTAACTTCTCCATCGGGTTCCTCTAAAAATTTTAATATCATATTAGCAGATGCGATATTTAAACGATCTGCATGATGAAGTACGTATATTTTACGTCCTTGCTCAATACCCATCATTTTCATTTCAGAAATAAGATCACGTATTTGATCAATTTTAATAAATTGACCTTCCGGATAGATTTCGTGAATATTCGGATGATTTCCCGACTCAACTCGTCTGCAATTTCGACATGTTTCACATGGAACATTTTCATGTGGGTGTTCACATAGCATTAATTTTACAAAAAAATGCATAATATCCACTTTCCCTGTTCCTTTTTCGCCATCAAAAATGTATGCATGGGCTAATCTATCTTTGTCAAAAATCGTTTGAAGCTGCTTCATTACGACTGGCTGTAGTGTGAAAAGCTCTTCAACATTCTTCGCCATTTTTATTATATTCCTTCCTATATCTATAAAGCCTTATGGACTTGTACATGAAATTTATTTTTGGTAGAAGAAACGAACGCTTTACCCATTGTGATAGTAAGAAGTAAATCCTACTGATTAAATTTGAAAAAAGCCCGCGCCTACAAGTGAACAAGACACGGGTTTTACATATATAAATTAATTAATAGACCTTTAATCTCACCGATTTTGTCGAGAAGGTCAATTGCTTCCTTTTCTTCATCTAAAATATCTTGTGCAAGCTCCACAAGACGCGTATCAATTGTCTCAATAATTTTCAATCGTCTTCCTTCACCAAAGCGATTCCACGTATGCGATTGTTTTAATTCCATACCATGCTCGACAGTTTCCTGTAAGAAACGCTTCACAAGCATTTTAAAACGAGCAAGCTCTCGCAAATTACGGGACCTTGCCACACGGTCACCAGCAGTTGAAATATCCCCCAACAATCGTGTTAGTTGTTCGGTTTGCAATTTGGAGCCTTGCTTGACGACCATATCACCAAATCGGTTATTTGGATTATTATTTTGTAGAGGCTCCTTACGATTAGTATTGATCCCGACACGTATATCTTGATTGATCTTCAAGCTTTATTCGCCCCCAATTGCTTTATTATCAATGTCATCTATAGTTGTAAATTATTACTGCCAGTTTGGCAATGCTCACTAAATATTAAATACTGTTAAAAGTGGTGAAATTGTTCAATCGGTAAAACAAAGACGGTAGCGCCCCCTACCTCTACCTCCACTGGATATGGGATATAGGAATCTGCATTACCACCTAATGGTGATACAGGTGCAACCAATTGTTCACGTGCTCGACAATTATCACGGATAATATCTAAAACTTTGGGTATGAGAGAGTCTTCTGTTCCAATTAGAAATGTCGTATTACCAGAGCGTAAAAAACCCCCTGTACTCGCTAATTTTGTTGCGCGAAACTGATTTTTCGTTAAAGCATTTGATAAGCGGCTACTATCCTGATCTTGTACAACAGCTACGACTAACTTCATTCGCACTCACCCCTTTATATAATTGGCCTTGATAGAATTTATTCAAAACAGCAACATCTACTAACAATTTCAATCCACACTTAGAACGAAAAGGACGCTAACAACATTCATGTTAAAAAATCTTTGCGACAATTTGTCTTTGTTCATACGCGTATTAGATGAAAGTAGGCACATTGCATTCTTCTTAGCACTTATAAGGTAAAGTTTTCTTTTATCCGATGCAGTAAATGGGTCATCAGATGTTACCATTATATCACAATATGGTAGTTAACTTCATGTTTTTACTGCATTGCCTTATACACTATTGCCCATACATCTTCAACTACATGCTCCATACTTTGGTCCGCATTAACGACTCTTATACGTTCTGGATAACGTTTTACTAATTGTAAATATCCTTCACGCACCTTTTGATGAAAGGCCAAACTTTCAACATCAAGGCGGTTTACTTCACGATCTCCATGAGCGTGTATACGTGCTAAACCAACCTCTGGTGAAATATCAAATAGGATAGTTAAATCAGGTAATTTTTTCCCTATAGCAAACTCATTAATAGAGAGTACCTCATCTACACCAATGCCACGCGCATATCCTTGGTAAGCTAACGATGAATCAATAAATCGATCACAAATAACCATCTTACCAGCATCTAAAGCGGGTCTTACTTTTTCAAAGTAATGCTGACTTCTCGCTGCTGCGTACAATAATGCTTCCGTCCGTTCATCCATTGCTGTGTGTTCCGGATTTAAAATGATTGTTCGAATTTTTTCGGCGATTTCAATACCTCCAGGTTCTCTCGTTGCTAAAACATCTATATTTTCTTGTGCTAATCGTTCAGCTATTTTTTTAATGATGGTTGTTTTCCCGGCACCTTCTGGACCTTCAAATGTAATAAATAAATTGCAATTCATGCTGTTATTGCCTCCAACTATTTAATGACCTCGATCATTTTTTCCTCTAACCTGTGATTTCCTTGAAATGTTGCGCCTGTTGCAAGTAATTCCTCCAACTGACTTAGTTTAGCTACCGTAATTTTTTCTCCCGGAATGAGCAATGGGATGCCAGGAGGGTAAGGAATAATCATACTTGCAGCCGTACGTCCCATTGTCCGCATGTAGGGTAGCCATTCCTTCTTCATATTGGAAATTTCATCAAATGAATATGCTGGTTCCGTAATAGCTGCGAAACTGTAGGCAGTGTGCGAAACCGTTTGTATTTCTGTTTTGTCAGTGTTTAATAATGCTGTTACAGCCTCTTTTATACGTACACGAATCTCTGCAAACGGAAAACTATACCCTTGTTTTAAAAGTGGCAGTACAAATAATACCTGATGAGCATCGGCAAGCTCTGCATATACATGCTTCGCTTCTAATGCTTCCTGTAGTTGATAGCCACTATAACCTTTAACGCGAAGCAATAATTTTATAGGGTCGTCTACCTCAATTACTTCAAGCGAACCGATTGAACGTAATGCATCAATCCATTGATTTTTTTTCTCTATTATATATGCACCATCGCTCTCCATATATGTCTGTATATAATAGCGTGCATCATCCAAAGAAGCTAACAATACATAAGATGGACTGCTGGATTGTAACATGCGTAAATAGTGATGGATACGATCAACATTGACTAATTGTGAGTTCACATGCATAAAAGATGCCATTGTCATAGCAGGCAATGTTTTGTGTGCTGACTGCACAACAACATCGGCGCCGAAGGTTAAAGCAGATGGCTGGAATAAAGAACAAGCATTAAAATGAGCCCCATGCGCCTCATCTACTAAAACGGGTATATTTTTTTCATGACAATATGCTATTTGCTGTGATATTTCTTTTGATGTCATACCGTAATATGTTGGATACGTTAAAACAACTGCCTTTGCATCTGGATAGTCATTAACAGCCTGCTTTAGATCGTGATAGGAAACATGTGTTGCAGTTAATGTTCGGTCGTCCCAAAGAGGAGAAACATAAACAGCCTTCGCTCCAACAAGCTCAATTGCATGAAAAATAGACTTATGAGCATTACGTTGTACAATGATTGTATCGCCTCTTTTACATGTAGCATATATCATCGCTAAATTCCCAACTGTTGAGCCACCTACTAAAAAAAAGCTTTTCATCGCACCATATGTTTCAGCTAGTAAATTTTCAGCCTCTAAAACCATTTCTTCAGGATAGTGTAAGTCATCCAGTCCTGTTAACTCTGTTACGTCGTATCGCATAACATCTTTAAAAGCCTGTGGTAAATGTGATAATTCTCCATGTTTATGTCCCGGTACATGAAAGGATATATTTTGTTGTTGTCGAAAACGCTCTAAACCTTCTACAATTGGCTTTTTCTTTTGCAAAACAAGACACCCTTTTTTCGTTTATTATATTCTTTAATTATACGGGATTATGGCAGGATAAAAAAGCTATCCTACAAAATAGGATAGCTTAAGATTTAGAACGCAAAAATAACTATAAAACAGCATTTGATTTTCATTCTAACTGCTACACTGATTCAATGATTGCCAATAAATTAACTATAGAATTGGCATGATAGGAATATGCAAAAAAGCTATTATATTTACTTCCTAAATAAGAATGGCCTTCCTCAATATAGCAAATTCTTTAAATATCTCTATTTTCATCACTTTCACCATTTGCAATACTTACTATCTATTTCTTACTGACTGTATTGATATATGATGCCACCCAGGTTATAAAACAATATATATGTTGTTTATAGTAGCTGGACTATGAGATACATTATAAGATCTACTACTTTTTTGGCTTGCAACTAATTATGACATGGATAGCAATGGGCTATAGTATCATTTTTTTATTTCTATAAATTATTAAACTTTCCCCTAGCGATTTGAAAACGTTATGATTTTAAATAAAAAAAGACCGAAGATTTCTCTTCGATCTTTTTAAGTTGCCTAGCGACGTCCTACTCTCACAGGGGGAAGCCCCCAACTACCATCGGCGCTAAAGAGCTTAACTTCCGTGTTCGGTATGGGAACGGGTGTGACCTCTTTGCCATCATCACTAGACAGTATTTAATTGAAAGGTTGTTCTTTCAAAA